>Ga0209713_10000174_pt1 | contig 35497 bp, 31 predicted proteins | sample ArcOceMetagenome_3_FD_187444 | JGI IMG/M metagenome (GOLD analysis project Ga0209713, IMG submission 187444) | Marine eukaryotic phytoplankton communities from Arctic Ocean - Arctic Ocean- Svalbard ARC20M Metagenome (SPAdes) (version 2) | ecosystem: Environmental > Aquatic > Marine > Oceanic...
TTTTGTTTTTTTTTTTTTTCCTTTTCATATTTTATAATCAATCTATCTAAAATAGATATTATACTATTGATTGTGTCAAATTTCGAATTATCTAATTTCGAATTATCGTCTGTATATTTATCTAAATATTTGGAAAATTTTGTTATTAATTCGTTTTTATTAACCATTTTATATATATATATATTTTCTGTCTTTAAGTTTTTTATAATATTTCCCATTCATCATTTGTATTATTTTCGTAAAACTTATTTAATTGTGTTGTATATTCGTTTGATAAAAATGTATCATCGTAAACGGAATATTGATTATTATAATTAATACTTAATAATTTATTATCATCTTCTAAACTATTGACAATATCTGTAAATTTAATAAAATGATTTATATTTTCAAAATAAAATGCAAATGATATACTTGGGTCTACTTGACTTAATGATTTATAATAATAATCACTAGTATGAAATATTTTCTCTCTATCATCGTTATAATTTTGGACTTTATGTGGGTCTAGGTATAATAAATTATTATTTTCATTATCAATACCTACAAAATAATAACAAGAGTTATTTACACCACCAATCATTCCCATAAAATATTGACTTCTCATATAAAAGTAAATATTATCGTACATACCACTATCAATATTACATAAACCCAGTTTCATAGGAATTAATAATAATAACGCTTTATCATCTAATTTTTTAACGATATTCCGATAATCTATTACTCTGTCAGAACATTTTTCTACAAGTAAATTATTTACACTATGCTCAGAATTTATTAATTCAGATATTATATAACAAATAGTATTTGACCCTATCCAATCTCCAGCATTTATATTTTTAGATTTTTTTATAATATTGTGTAATGATAATAACCCTATATAATTATCATTAAACATATCTATCACTTTATTATATAATATTTGGTTTTCAATTATATAATTTTGAGAATAATCGTAATTCCTTCCCAATAAATGAAATATTATAATATTTGCAATTTGCATTTGAACAGAACGAATGGTACACCCCCATCCATTATCGGAAGTAATATTATTAATTGGTTCAAAATCTTTTTTATATGAAATAAAAATTTTTTTTTTTATTTCATTCTTAATTACTGATTTTTCAGATGGATAAATTTTACCCAATATATATGAAAAATATTTTTCATCATCCATTGAATATATATATTTCTATATTATATTTTATATTTTTTATATACATTCTTTTGCGAATTTATAATTATCTTGTTTTTTTTATGCAATATCACCCATTTTATATTATATTAGTCTAAATAATTTTATATTAAAATTAGATGTATTGTATATAAAATAAACGAATATATTTATAACTACCAAATGTGTCAATAAAATAATATTATTTAATATTACTATTGTATATATTACTTTTTATATTACATAATCCGACTATACTATACTTCGTATATTGTAAATTATAATATTTTTAAAAAATTATTAGTATTTCTCTTTATTATATCAACTTTTGAAAATACATCATAATAAATTGTTTTTTTTAACATTTTATCTTTTTTATTTTTTGGAATCATATCGGGTCCTTTATTTATTTCCAATAAAAATGGATTAAATTTATTATCTAAAATAAAATCTAAACCGAATAATTGAAAACTTATACAATCGTTAAATTTTTTATCAAATATAATTTGTAAACTAGGTCTAAATGTTAGTCTACATATTTTGATAATCTTATCAAAAATATCTGCGAATTTAACATCTTTAAGATTGTTATTTAATTCTTCAAAAGTTTCTGGGAAATTATTATATATATTCTGATCCAAATTATAACTAGTTAAATGTATTTCGGGATTTAAATCATTTATATTAAAATCTTTGTTTGAATAAATACATTTACCCTTTTTATTTATATAAACATGTTTATTTCTATTTTTTATAATTACTAAAATATATATTCTTAAATTTAATTTACGATTATTATATAAATATTGATTTTTAAGATATTTTTGAACTACAACATATTTATTTTTATAAGCATTGTTTATTATATTAATATCTTTTGTAATTAGAATGCCTTTTTTTTGTTGAATATTTTTTTTCAATAAATATAATTCATTCGAATTAAAATCTTTGTTGAATAAAACCATATGTTTCTGATTTTTTAATATATATGTTTCTGGCATTATTTTTTTCGCATTTTTTCTAGAATATGTTTTTTCTAATAAATTCCATAAATTACTTTTCGAAACGATTAAATCACAATTGGATATTCCAAATATTAATTTGTTATTACATTTCTCAAATTTTTTCATTTCATTTTTTATATTTGTATAATTACACGGTAAAAATATATCATAATTTTTGTTATGTACTCTTTCTAATTTATATTCATTAAATATTTCTTTTATTAATGGTGATAATTTTAGTGTATAGCATTTATAAAATTTCAATTTATTTATTTTATTATTTTTTAATTTAATTATAATAACAATCATAAAGAAAATAAGTATAAAATAAAATATTAACACATTATTCATAAATAGCAATTTAATAGTTAACTATATTTTATTTATCCTAAATTAAATTATAATATAATTATTATTAATTAATTTTTTTTATACAAAAGTTTTATTTGAAATATAGTATTATTTTCGAACTGTAAATTATAGTAAAATATTTATTTTATTTATACGAGTATTAAGATAGTTTTTACAAGTATTTATTTTATAAATACAAGTATTTATTTTATAAATATGGTTTTTTAGTGTAAATAAATTGTATAAATTTGTTATCAATTGTTTATTTAGTATTATATATAATGGAGTCTTATTATACTTGGTGTTTATTTTAATTGATATTATAAAATTTATAATAATTATTAAATCTATTTTTAAATACATAAATTAAATATTTAAAATTATAAAATATATAATCTTTAATATCCATATTAATAAATTAAATTAAATAAAAATCTTAAATATAATTTTTTAAAAAATCAAATTATATTTAAGATTATAAATATTATAATGAATTAAAGATATTATACATTTTAACATTATTTGAAAAACTTCATATTAATTAAAGTAGTAATGTCTGAAAAAAATACTATGAATATTGATAATGATTTTCATATGTCAATTATATGTGCGGTTGATAATAATAATGGTATAGGTTTAAACGGAAATTTATTATATCGATCAAAAAAAGATATGGATTTTTTTAAAATAACTACAACTAATTGTATAAAAAATAAAAGAAATGCGGTAATAATGGGGAGTAATACTTGGTTTTCAATTCCCGATAAATTTAAACCTCTGAGTGAAAGAATTAATATAATTATTAGTAATAAAAATAAAAATTTTATTGAAAACATGTGGAATTCAAATGAAAATGTACTTGTATTTAATTCTTTAGACGAATCGGTTGACTATCTGAAAATGGAACTATCTATAGATAAAATATTTGTTATCGGAGGCGCCAAATTATATTCAGAAGCAATGAATAATAAATATTGCAAATATTTATTTATAACTAAATTTAATTATTTTACAGAAAATGATACTATATTTTCACAAATAGATAATGATAAATATAGATTAATAGACTACACCGAAGAAGAAGAAGATATTAAGATTATTTCTGAGAATAAAAATAAAAAAATTAAAATTATTTTTAATAAATATAGTAAAATATAAAAAATATGTATAAATTATAACATGAATAAAGAAAAATTTATTTTTTTCTCATTTATAATGATTATTATTATTTTTTATTGTGCAAAAAATCAAAAGGAAAGTTTTGTAATAAACTTTAATTCTGATTACATTAATAATGCGTTAAAAAATAATAATATAATTCATAACCGAGGTAAAAAAACATTAAGAAAAGGGGATTATTCTTTATCATATATTACACATTTTAATAGTCCATATGGTAAGATGATTTGTCGAAATAAAGAATTAACTTTAAATAAATTAAGTAAATATAATATACCAATTACTAATTATTATTTATGGAATAACGAAATATCGTATTACAATAATATAAACAATATTAATCGTAAATTAAAATACCCAGTAGTATTAAAAGAAACAGATGGTTCATTGGGGAGAAACATATTTGTAAATATAAATAATTCTCAAGAAGTTATAAATGCTGTAAATAAACTTAAAAAAAAAAACGATAATAATAAAAAAAATAATATATTGGTAGAAGAACAATTATATGGTAAAAATTATAGAATTTTAGTATTTAATAATAATATTATTGATTGTGTTGAAAGAATAAAACCGTATGTTATTGGAAATGGACATAACACATTATATGATCTAATAAATAAATATAATATAGATCAGGAAAATAATAGTTTATTTAAAGTAGTTAATATTTCATATAATTACATTAAAGAACAGGGTTTTAATCAATATAGTATCATACCATCTGGTAAAACCGTATATATAACGAATGTAATTAATTTAAATAATGGTGCTAAAGTTAAAAGAATAAATATAAACGATATTCATCCCGATAATATAAAACTTTTTAAAGATATTAATAAAATATTAAAACTTAATTTATCTGGTATTGATTATATATCAGGATCTATTTACAAATCATATAAAAAACACGGATATATACTTGAAGTTAACGATTCGCCAGGAATAGTTGCTTCTGCACATTTGGATAAAACTAGTAATAGAAGCGCTATAAACGATTTAGTAAAGAATATATTTTAGTATGATAATGGTTTTATATGAAATATTATTTATAGTATATGGATTTGTGCGATAAACTATCGGTTTTTAATAATAGTTTTTTAATAATTTTATTTATATCATATAATGATAGTTTTTATAATAAAAGTTTTTGATAAAAAATTGAAAAATATTTATTATTAAAACCACTTATTCAATTAAATATGGACGACATTTTTCATAAGAAAGCTGGAAAATTCATGTCCAAGGGACTATTATTCAAGAATCATAGTCCGATTACAAATGATATTCTTTGGTTTTATAAAATTGATGAAAACCTTTGGCGCACTTGCAGTTCTAGAAAGATAGCAGTAAGTGCACTAGAAGAAATTTATGGAGATGCTTTTAAAAATCCAATTAAAGTGTGGAAGAAGAATCATGTAGATAATGATACAAAGACTGAAGGGAAAGGTGGTAAGAAGACTGAAGGGAAAGGTGGTAAGAAGACTGAAGGGAAAGGTGGTAAGAAGACTGAAGGGAAAGGTGGTAAGAAGACTGAAGGGAAAGGTGGTAAGAAGACTGAAGGGAAAGGTGGTAAGAAGACTGAAGGGAAAGGTGGTAAGAAGACTGAAGGGAAGGATGAAAAGAATAATGAAAAAAAAACATCTGTAGTAAGAAAAAAGATTGTCGTTAAATTAAGAAAAAAAGATATTTCGCACAAAGAAGTTCCAATAATCGCACAAAATGATTCTCTTGAAAATATTATTGATAATAATACTGGTTTGGGAAATAGTTTAAATACGAAAATTGAAAAAATACTCGAAAAAAAAAGTTTTAACCCGTTTCGCATTTAAAATGACCCTATTTAAATTTCTATGATTATAGTATATGAATGGTCATAAATCAAATGAAACCAGAAAATTAGCTATAGATTATTATTTGTCAAATAATATTTCTCAACTTGAAGTATCTAAAATATTTCAAGTTAGTGAAAAAACGTTCAAAAGATGGTTGAAACAATACAGAGAAGATAAATCTATTGAAAGAAAATCAAGACAATTGATATCATACAAGATAAAAGAAAAACATGTCAAATACATTTTGAAATTAGTCAAGAAAAATCCAACTTGGTCAATACAAATGTATATGACCAATATCAAAGAAAAATATTCAGATTTTGATATTAGCAATAGTCAGCTATCTCGTGTAATTAGAGATAATAATTTAACAAGAAAGAGAACAAGGATAAGGCACTATCCTGAAACAAGGTATAACAAACCCATTGATTTCAAAAAAGAAATGGAAATATTTTATGAAAAGGTTGATAAATTTTCTATTCATAAAATCATAAGTATCGATGAAACATCTATACACGCAGAAATGACATCATCATATTCACGTTGTGAACTAGGAAGGCGCTGTGTAAAGAAAACAACAGATAATAAAGTTTTCAAAAAGTTTACGTTAGTGTCAGCTATTTCAAGCAAAGGTGTTGTTGGGTTGATTTTGTATAAAAATGGTGGTATGACAGCCGGAGCGTATGGTGGAATTTATAAGAACATTCATTAATAAAAAAATCAAAAACTATCTGGTAATAATGGATAATGGTGGTGCTCACAAAAGTCATTTAGTAAAGGATGCTATAAAAGAGAGTAAAAGTACACTACTATACAGTGTTCCATACAGACCAAAAACAAATGCTATAGAAAGTTGGTTTAATCAATTCAAACATTATTTTAAATTGACATATGGTGGTATTTCGTATCCTGATTTAGTAAAAAAGGTTAAAAAAACAGTTACAATTATACCGCCAAAATCTTATTTAAACTATATGAAATATGCTTATATTAACAAGGAAATACGTAAATTTATCCGTAAACAATCAACAAGACGTAAAACACTAAAAAATTACAAGTCATAACATTCTTAGGCTTTTAATTAACCCTGAAAAACTAGACCACCCACTTCCCATAAAATCATCTGAATAAACACATATATAAATATCAATGATAGCATCCTGTAAGGATGTTTTTCGTAAACTATTGTTATTTGTTTTATGATAATCAATTTTTATCCGATTTTGGTATTTTTTCTTAAATTTATTATAGGTTATTTCATTATCAGTAGCAATATAAATATTTTTATTATTATCTGATTTATCTAAAAAATTAATGAATTCTTCATCATCTATGTAACGGTTATTATATTTTGCCAATTGTATATGATCAGTTCTTCGTATATGAACTGATATATAATTTTTATTCAATATATCTAATTTATCAAAAACGATTTTTTCTATATACGATTTTAATTTTAATTTATCATATTTAGGTTGAAAATTTTTCATTGTAGAACATCCGTTATAGTCGATTTTAACATCTTTATCAATCTGTTTGTTGAAACTAACATGTGGGATAGGTTCAAAGTAATCCAAAAAATATCCAGGACAAGCATTACTTTTTATCCATATGACATTTAATTCTGAATTATTTTTTCTTGCATATTCATAGTAAGAAAATATCACCCTTAAATAATTACATAGTCCTCCAGTTGGTTTTATTATTATCATTATATATATATATATTTTAATATTATAATTGGAGGTGAATATTTAAAATAGGGTCATTTTAAATGCGAAACGGGTTAAATTAAACTAAATAATATAAATATTAATTTTTTATTCTATATTAATTTTTAATATATTTCTTATAAAAAAAAATATTTTCAGAATACCCAATATACTTGAATGTTACTAAAATATAGAACACGAATTGGTATGTATATTTACTATTTTTTGCTAAGAATAAAGTTATATTAAGTTTTTGATAAAAAATTGAAAATTACTTAAAGATTAAAACCTTCTGTATATCATAATATAATGAGTAAAGACATCGCAATTGGTATTGATTTAGGTACAACTTATAGTTGTGTTGGAGTATGGCAAAATGATAGGGTTGAGATAATTGCTAACGATCAAGGTAATCGTACAACTCCATCATATGTTGCTTTTACAGAAGAAGAAAGATTAATTGGAGATAGTGCGAAAAATCAATGTGCACAAAATCCAATAAATACAATTTTTGATGCCAAACGTTTAATAGGGAGGAAGTTTTCTGACCCAATTATTCAAAAAGATATCTTGAATTGGCCATTCAAAGTAGAAAATGGAAAAGATGGGAAACCGTTAATAAATGTAACACATTGTGGTGAAAGTAAATCTCTTAGTGCCGAAGAAGTATCTTCTATGGTATTGATAAAAATGAAAGATACAGCTGAGGCATATCTTGGACATAAAGTTACTAAAGCGGTAATTACTGTTCCCGCATATTTTAATGATTCTCAACGTCAAGCAACCAAGGACGCTGGTACTATAGCTGGATTAGAAGTACTTCGTATCATTAATGAACCTACTGCAGCGGCTATTGCGTATGGTTTAGATAAACAAACCGAAGGTGAGAAAAATATATTAATTTTTGATTTAGGTGGAGGCACATTTGATGTATCACTTTTAGCAATAGACGGTGGTTTATTTGAAGTAAAATCTACTGCAGGTGATACACATTTGGGTGGCGAAGATTTTGACAATAGATTAGTAAATCATTTTTCGGCAGAATTCAAGCGTAAACATAAAAAAGATTTAACTACTAGTGCTAGAGCAATGCGTAGATTAAGGACATCTTGTGAAAAAGCTAAAAGATGTTTGTCTTCTTCAACTACCGCACAAATTGAAATAGATTCATTATTAGATGGAATTGATTTTTACTCATCTATTACTCGTGCAAGGTTTGAAGATTTATGTATTGATTTATTCCGAAACTGTATGACTCCTGTGGAAAAAGTTATACGGGATGCTGGTGACAATTTTTCAAAAAGTAGCGTAGATGAAATAGTATTGGTAGGTGGTTCTACCAGAATACCTAAAGTACAACAACTAATTTCGGAATACTTCAATGGCAAAGAATTATGTAATAGTATTAATCAAGATGAAGCAGTAGCATATGGAGCAGGTGTACAGGCATTTTTGCTAACTGGTGGAGAAAGTGAAAAAACCAAAGATTTACTTCTTTTGGATGTTGCTCCACTTTCTATGGGTATCGAAACTGCAGGTGGGGTAATGACTTCACTTATACCAAGAAATACAACGGTTCCTACCAAAAAGTCTCAAGTATTCTCCACTTACGCAGATAATCAACCGGGTGTATTAATTCAAGTATTTGAAGGCGAAAGACAATTTACTAAAGACAATAATATTTTAGGTAAGTTTGAATTAACTGGCATACCTCCTGCACCTAGAGGAGTTCCTCAAATTGAAGTAACTTTTGATTTAGATGCGAATTGTATCCTTAATGTTAAAGCAGAGGATAAAGCGAATGGAAAAAGTGAAAATATTACGATTACTAATGATAAAGGAAGGTTAAGTGCTGACGATATCGAACAGATGGTTTCTGATGCCGAAAAATATAAGGAACAAGATGATATTATTCGCCAACGTATAGATGCTAAAAATTCATTAGAATCATATACATATAATCTTAAAAATACATTAAATGATGAGAAATTTAAAGATGTTATTGAGGAAGAGGACCGTAAAACGATTGAAGACAAAGTTGCGGAAGTATTAAAATGGTCTGAATCATCTGATGATATTTCTAAAGAAGGATTCGAAGATAAACAAAAGGAACTTGAAGCAATTGCGAACCCAATCATCCAAAAATTGTATGCATCTACCGGAGGTAATGGAGGTATGCCGGATATGTCTGGAGGTATGCCGGATATGTCTGGAGGTATGCCAGATATGTCTGGAGGTATGCCAGATATGTCTGGAGGTATGCCTCAAGAAAATACGAACGGTCCTACTGTGGAAGAAGTTGATTAATTATAAAACCACACAAATATAAATTTTATAAATCTTTATTTATTTCACTAATCAGATATATTTTATAATAATATAATAAAATATAATATATTTACAAATACATTATATTTTATTAAATACAACTGAAATATTTAGTCATCGGATATTAAACATTTATCATCTGTATGAATAATTTTAACAAGTTTCTTCTTGGGTAATATATCTTTTATTTTATCTGGATTATTTTTATAATAATCTACTTTTTTCCAAAAATCTCCAATTTTATGTTTATTATTTTCAAACCATTCTTTATTTCTTTTAATAGTTATACATGATATTTTGTCTAATTTCCACCAAATAGTTCTCTTATAATCTAAATTACTATTACTGTTTAAAATATTATTTATTTGAGTGTCTGTCCATTTAACTTTATCTATCTTATTAAAGTTCAGTGGACAATAAAAATATTTATCTTTATCGGCAATATTATCAAACGCATTTATCAATATTCCCTTTTCTAAGTTATTATTAGTTTTAATATCATCTCCATCCATATAATATTTTTCTTCATTTTCATATTCAGTAATAGTACATTCCACGAAATCGCAATAATCTAAGTCGGCAACCTCCATTTGACCTTGCATCTGAACCCAATAAATTGGCTTTGGTTTACCAGTAATTATACGCGAATATGGACATTTTATTTCTATCATGCGTCCTATTAAGTTTTTATTTGTATCGTCACATATGCCATCTGGAGATGCTGCAAATTGCGGTATTATTGGATGGGGAATACATCCAAACTCTTTAATTTTAGTATTAAATCTACTTTCATATATCATACAGGCCGGTTCCTCGTATTTTATACCGTGTATACACGCTTTACCTGGTTTATAATTGTTTTTATTAATATTTAATTTATCGATTATTACTTGATTTAAACTTGATTCGGTAGCATTAAATATTTTTTCTAAAACACTCGCAGTTAAATTATTGTTTCGAAATTCATACCATTCACGACTTCTTTGTTCGGGTAAACAATCATTAATTTTTAATAATTTGTAAAATTGTCCACGGTATTTTTCAATTAATTCATCACTTATATTTAAATTATTTTTTATATTTTCTATAAAATTAATGTCATCTGTGTTAAATTCGTTCAGTAATGATTTCAAACACAACTTACTATTAATTACAGAAGTTCTGCAATTGTCTATAATTGATAGATTTTCATTATTCGTAATAGTATTTTGCTTATTTATAATTTGGTTTTCAACACTAGATTGATTATTTTCAACACTAGATTGATTATTTTCAACACTAGATTGATTATTTTCAACACTAGATTGATTATTTTCAACACTAGATTGATTATTTTCAACACTAGATTGATTATTTTCAACAGAATTTACATTATTCAATTCTATATTAAATTCGTTATTAAAATCACACTCAAAATCTATATTATCTAATAAATTTAATAAATCTCCATCTATATTGTCTATAATTTTAATATTTTCAGAAGAATACTGTTCAGACTGTGTTGATATATTTATTGGTTTATAATTTAATAATTTAATATTATATATATCAATATATTTAAATATAGTATTATAATATAAATCTTTACATCTTTCTTTGTCGCAATCAATATATATTACTTCTAAAATTGAAAATATATTTTCATATATTTCATCTATATCTTCTTCATATATTTGATTATCTACAGAATTTATAAATATATCATTTAATATATTTTCTATATCGCTTTGCAAATTATCTATGCTCATATATATTATAAATTAATCTTGTTTTTAAATTATTATTAATAAATTAGTTATTTAATTAATAAATGGTTTGTATTTTAATAAATTAGTTATTTAATTAATAAATGGTTTGTATTTTAATAAATTAGTTATTTAATTAATAAATGGTTTGTATTTTAATAAATTAGTTATTCAAATTTATTAAATTATAAAAAAAACATTTTTTCCCATTATTTTTTAAAAAATTTTAGTTTTCACTCATTAAATCTTTGAGAGTTTTTTTTGATTTTTTGAAATTTAAATGTTAAAAAGTAACGTTTTTTTTTATCGTATAAGTATTTTAATATTAAATATATATTATATAACATAATTGAAGTAAAAATGTAAAAGTTGAAAAATCCAATTTTTAATGAAAAATCATCCAAAATATGGATCTGTAAAAAATGTAAAATATTTACATCCTTCAATTTTGTAAAATTTTCTTTACGTTTTGTAAAGAAAATTTACATTTTTAAAAAACTTTTAAAAACCTAAGTTATATAAAGAAAATATATTTGTATATAATAAATGGAAACAAAATACAAATATTTTTGTGAAATTTGTCAACACATTTGTTTATCAAGGCAAGCATTATACCAACATAAGAAAAGTAAAAAGCATATATGTGAAGTAAATCATTCAATCTCGTCAAATTTACGTCAAAACCCTTCAAATTACGTCAAATTTACGTCAAAAATTGACGGAAAAAATTTCTCATGCGGATATTGTAGTAAAATATTTTCACGAAAAGACAACTTGAAAGTCCATCTCAGTAAGAACAGATGTAAAAAAAAAAGAGAATCCGAATGTAAAAATACAAATGTAAATGTATTAATAAAAAAAGTAGACCTGATTGTTGAAGCATTAAACGAATCTAAAGAAGAAAATAAAGAAATTAAAGAAGTACTCGTTGAAACACTTGAAGAATTAGGTAAAACCAAAGAAGAACTCGCTCAATATAAATGTACTAGCATAATAAATACAAATAGTTATTATAATAACTTAAATAATTATACTACAACAAACAATATTGAGACGATGAATCTAAATAATATTAATAATTTAAATATGAATTTTGCTAATGTAATTCCCATGGAAACATTCTTATATAATATGGAATATGTTAATAAAATATCAATCACAGATGTAGAAAATTTATTATATTCGTCAAAAAATATGGGGATTGAAGATTTAGCAAATTGTTTTGAAAAAATAATATCAAAAAATTGTATTGAACAAACTAAAGATATGCGGGATGAGAACGGTGAAAAAATATTACCAACATTACCCGTACTATGCACAGACGGGAACATGCGAACACATAAGGAAAGGTTGGTAAAAAGTTGGGATACTATGTATAATGACATTCATTTTGCTAAAATGTGGGAAATTGTTAATAATCGGGTATATGAGTTAACTAATGAGTATATTCATGTGCCACAAAAACATAAAAAAAAATTATATTATAGAATAAAAAATAAAGTGTGTGTAAAAGACTTAATTGAAATGCAAAATTCAATAAATAATAATTAAATTTATTCAATACCTAAAATTTTTTTTTGAGAACTATATTCCATTTTTTGTTTATTTTGTTTAGATATTTCTAATTTTTTAATTCTACTTATCATATTATTTGCCGCAAAACCCCCAGAGTTACTATTCTTTTTTAGTTTTTTATTTTCAAAATATAATATAGTATCGTTATTTTCACAATTACTTATAACAATTTGTTTAATTTTTATAATTTCCCCCTTTTCTATATCATAATCTACATCAGATTTTTTATCAAGATTATTAAATTCCAACTCTTTTAGAACAATATTTGTAAATTCTTTCATTTTTTCTTCATTTAAATTATATTCTAATCTCATCCCCTCCATATATCGTAATAATCTATTTCGTTTTATTGATAATTCTAATTTATTCCATGGTCTATTATATATATTATCATGTTCCTTATCTAAGAATTTATTTATATCATCAATATCTAATAAATTTGTATCAAAATTTTGGGTATTTTCATTTTTTTTTTTATTAATTTGTTTTTCTCTATAAGTTAATTCAATAAGGGGTTTACATTTATCAGTAGACTTATTATTAACTTTATTAATTATACAGTATTCTTTCACTTGTTTTTCTTCTTTATTTATTATACGTTGGTTAAATTTATTAATTTCATTAACTATATTATTTATTCGTAAATCGTAATTATTATTCATTATATTTATATAATTATACCAACTCTTATATATTCATATATTCATATATTTTTATATCAATTTTATATATTTAAATTGTAAATTTAAATATATAAAATTATAATTCTAACATATATCAATGACACTCCGGTATTATCGAAATTATATATAAATATAATTGCAGAAAAAAACGACAGATAATAGAGTTTTTATAAATTACATATTAGTATTTTATATAAATAGTAAAATGTAACCTATGAATTTATATTTTTACCCCAGAATATATTACTATTTTTCATAATTTTAAGCTAAAATTCAATTATATATTCTAATTCTTTATATATATCTATAATATTAATATTATAATTACATATTTCACTATTGAAAACTAAATTATTTGATACTTTAATATTTGATAAAATATTTTTATATAGGTGATTATATTTATTTTCATATAAATCAGTATACATATGCCATGAAAATTCATTAATATTATTATTCGCAATGGATATTAACCCATTATTTATTATATTAATATTATTTAATTGTATAAGATATAATTTATGAGTATCACTATTTGTAAGAATTATTATATCTTGTATATTTATTTTATTAATTTTAAAACCAATTTTATTTTTAATTATCTTGAAAATATCTGAACCTTTTTTATCAATTATAGATAAGTAAAATTTATTATTTTTAAGTAATAAATATGTTGTATTAATTTGAAATTTATAACACCGATTATTATCATATTTATACGAAAAGAAAATAAAACTATATACTACATCATTTGTAGTCAATTCTTGATTAATATTTTGTTGATTTATATTTGTAATATTACACTTATTTATATTATTAAGTAATATAATTTCGTTTATTTTAATGTTATTAATATATTCTAGTATTTTTTGATTTTCAATTAATTTCTTATTTTCAATTAATTTCTTATTTTCAATTAATTTCTTATTTTCAATTAATTTCTTATTTTCAATTAATTTCTTATTTTCAATTAATTTCTTATTTTCAATTAATTTCTTATTTTCAATTAATTTTTTTGGTTTAATTCGTTTATTACTATTCAATTCTGAATAATTTTTTTTTACCAAACTTACTTTAAAAAAAAATCTCTTTTTAATTTTAAGATTAATTAATGATTTACTTTCTATATTGATTCTAAAAATATCCATATTTTAATTATTTATTTATTACTTAAATAATAAATTATCTTATATACAATGATTTCTAAAGAAATACTTAATTTAAAACAATTTAAAAATATTATAAATAATAAAACCCATTTAATATTAATATATTTTTATGCGTCTTGGTGTCATACATGTGTTAAACAAGAACATATAATTGAAAATAATTTATGTAATAATAATATTATTTTTTATAAAGTAAATATAGATAATGCTTGCGAACTTGTAACAGATTTAGATATAACTACGGTACCTTTAATACATATATATTCAAATAACAATCTTAAAGAGGTATTCTCTACAAATCATAATTCATTAATAAGTATTATAAAATCTAAAATATTAATATAAATTATAGAATATTAAATATTTTTAAAACGGATTGTAACCATATATTTAATACGAGAATAATATATGATTAAAAATAAATAATTAATTAAAATATAAATAAAATATTATAATATTATATACATCGATGGCAGATATTTTAAAAAATGTAGTTTCTAATGAACCAATTGATTTAATGGCAAATAACTTTATACATAAAAATAATAGTAATAAAATAAATAATAGTAATAAAATAAATAAGTTGAAATCAAATAATTCTGATTCAAATAATTCTGATTCAAATAATTCTGATTCAAATAATTCTGATTCAAATAATTCTGATTCAAATAGTAAAAAAGTATACACACATTCAAACAAAAAAAGAAATATAGATAAACTTATAGGACATGTTAGATATTTATTAAAAAATTATAAACAATCTGATAGTAATTATATCAATAAACACAATGAAGTAATTGAATTATTTAATTCGTTAAAAGCGGTTATAAATGAATTGGAAAAAAAAAGCATAAAGGAAAAACAATATATAAAAAAATTAGTAAATATTGTAAGGAAAACTAAAAATAATAGGGTCCTTACTCGCGGAAAAAGACTACATTTGAAACAAGTACAAAATGATATAATGAAAGAACACGAGACTTTAAAAAATTCTTTAAAAAATATAGGAATTGATATAAATGGTGCAATTGAACGAGTTAAAAAAGATAATAAATATAAATTACACGACCCAGATAATAGAAAAACACATGTAAAACATCACGAAAGAAGAACAAAGAATAAAAAAATCAGAGTAAAATCATTTAATCGGTTATTAAAATAAATTTTTTTTTTAATATAAGTATAAAATAATATATTTATTAATATTAATGAATAACTATATTAATTTAACTACAAGTTCAAAATATAAAAAATTAAAAAAAACTGTGAAATATACGTGTAAAACGAAAAGGGGATGTATTAATAAATATCTTAAACAATGCACAGATAAAGAAAAATTTTTAATATTCGCACATAATTTCTTTGTTAGATTATTTAATATATATAGGATATACGCAAATAAATATTTAACAAATCATAAAGATTATAATTTAAGTTGTAGAAATATTATAGAAACTTTAATAAAGTCATTCAGTAATAAAAAAATATCTAATAAATTTATTAAAAAAAGTATATTATTAATAAATATTAAGAAAAATGAAATTAATGATTTGAAAAAATCTTTAAGGAAAGATTATGAAAATATTAGTAATGATTATGAAAATATTAGAAACGATAATGATACAATAAATAATAGTTATAAAAAACCAATATTTTGAGTATTATATATGGTTAAATAAAAATATTATTATATATTAATATTAATATTTTATATGATTCAAAATTCAATAAATGATATTTTAAAATACTTTAATCAAATTAAAAATGAATGTAAATTTGTAGACGAATTATTTATACAAAAATTAGTAGAAATTCATATTTTGAGTTCAACTCTTAAAAAAACTATAAACATATATAAAAATAAAACTAACCGAGATATTGATGGTAGTTTATTAATATTGCAAAAATATTATAATCAAATTAAAAATAATAAAGAGGATATAGATATAAAAGAAATACTAAAATTAGAAAAAATTCAAAAGAAATTGATGTTAAATACTCAAGAAATGCATAGCGAATTAAATAGCAATGAGATTAGTTCAAATATAAATGATATAACTGAAAATTTTAATGATTCTGATGAGTCAGATGAGTCAGATGAGTCAGATGAGTCATATGAGTCAGATGAGTCAGATGAGTCAGATGAGTCATATGAGTCAGATGAGTCGGATGATTCCAATAAGTCACATGATTTGGATGATTCGGATGATTCGGATGATTCGGATGATTCGGATGAGTCTGATGATTCGAATTATTTAAATAATTAAAATAATAAAAAAAAAATAAAAATTTTTTTTAAAGTATTATAATAATAAACATACTAATTATTAAAATACCATACATTATCACTGAGTATAATATTCCAAAATATTTTACATTCATTAGTATAAATATTAATAGTAAAATATAAATGGAAGAATATTTGGATTTTCTTAATATTAATTATGATAAATTAGATGAATTTAATTTAAAAATAATTAAAAGACATATTAAGATTTTGGATAATAGTAATTATTTTCAAAATGGAATAATATATAGTATTGAAAACAAATATATAAATATAATAAAATTATTATTAGAAGAAAATAGTAAAATCACGGAAGTTATTATATTATCATTATTAGAAAATTTTGATATAGATATTATAACAATATTTATAAATTATAATTTAAATATTGATAAATTACTTAAATTATCCATAATTAAATTTAAGTTATTAGAAGAAAATTATATAGAATTATTATTAACTGATAATTTTTATAATTTTAGTAAATCATATTTAGTAAATTTTTCAGCACATAATGGATATAATAAATTATTATCATGTTTATTGTATAATAAGCAAAATAAAACTTTACAACATTCATTACTTCACGCGATTGATCAAAATAAAAAGGATTGTATTCAAACACTAATAACATATGGTGCAGATTTAAATATTTACACAGCACACGATCCAAATTGTAAAATTTCAGATGTTTCTTGTAATATATGTTATAATAAACATGGTATTTATCCAATAGTATGTGCAATAAAAAAAAATAATATATTTTTAGTTAATTATTTACTAAAATCCGAAGCAAATTTTGATATAATTGATATTTTCAAAAATATTAATATAATCAATATATGTATTTATTATAATTATATTGATATGATTCAATTATTATTAGATAATAATGTAAAACTTAAAAATAATTATAAAAAAGATAATAATATATATATAAATAAAGAGGTATATAATATAATTAATTTTAATAATAAATCTAATAAATTATTTTATACTTTAGATATTGAAAATTATTATGTTTCACCATTAATTTCATATTTACTATGTATTTTAAGAAATAAATTTTATAACGACCCAGTTAAAATGCTTCGGTTTATTTTTAAAAATTCGGATTTAAATCCAAACATATACTGTAGTAATATAAAATTAACACCTATATCTCTTTTATGTCATCCAATTATGATTTCATCTATTAAATTCGATGTATATTTGAAAATATTTAATATATTCATTAATAATGGTGGAAATGCGAATTATGCATTATTATTACTATCATCAATTAATGATAAACTTTTAAAATCATATGAAAGTAATTCAGATATAGATATTGTTAAAATTAGTAAAATAATAAAAATATTAATCAATATATATGATGCAGATATTAATTATAAAAATTTGTTAGGTTATTCTCCATTAATTATGGCAGCATATAGTAAAAATTATGAAATAGTTTATACATTATTAGAATTGGGAGCAGAACCAAATATTACTGATTTAAATAATAATACTCCATTAAATTATATGTTAATCGAATTAGATAAAAGTAGTAGTATAGGTAATTTTGATATAATTTTTGGTTCTTATATAGAAAATACTGAAATAAGTTTTAAAAATTTATATAATTCGGTTACAATTTTAGATTTTATAAAGTTATTATGTTCATATGGTGCGAATTTAAATATAAAAGATAATAATAATTTATCATTTAATGATTATGTTTCTGAAATCATTGCCATTATTAATAATAAATCAATAAAATTATATTTAGATATATTAGATTTATATTTATCAATTGAAATATTATTAAGTAATAAAAATATCTTCAGCACCTATTATTTATATAAAATAAATAACGAAGAATTCGAAAAAGAAATATTACCAAAAATTCCCGAAGAATATCTATGTCCAATAAGTAAATTTCCACTAATTGACCCAGTTATATGTTCAGATGGTTATTCATATGAAAGAAATTTTTTAAATAAACATTTATCTTATTCGGATAAAAGTCCAATTTTAAATACTAAATTAGTGAATAAACAAGTTTTACCAAATATTATTTTAAAAAATATTGTTAAAAAAAAAATAGTTGAATTAATAGATGAATTAAATGATGGTTTTGAATTTATTAATGATTATTAAAAAAATAGAATAGTATTTAAGAAAAAACATATATCAATATATATATAATTAAATGTCAGATGATAAATACGATATAATTGAATCAGAATTAGAGATAATTATATATATATTAACAGTAAATAATTCAGAATACAAAACTTTAACTAAAGATACATTAAAAAGTATTTTTGATTTTTCGGTAAATAAAGAAACTATCAAAAATATTAAAAATATAGTATTTTTGGAGAATATTATTAAAAATTCTACATTTACGAATATCAATCACGATAATATTAAAATTGATAACAGTATTAATATAAAAAAAAAAGATAAGGAGTTTAATTCCAAATCCATAAATGATAAATATCAACATTTACGAAATAATATATATAATAATAAACATAAAAATGATATAGTTGTTAAAAATATATCTAAACAATTAGAAAATATCACAAAATATAAAAATAAAGAAAACAATATACACAACAATATACACAACAAATCCAACGAACAATATTGTGCCAATAAATCGTACGAAGAGAAAATAAATCATGAAAAGTTACATGACACTAAATCTGATGAGAATATGTTAAATAAATATCCAATATCACCATACAATAGATATGAACCACCTACTTATGATAATTTACAGAATTATGAAACACCAATACCACCTTCTCATAATGGGACTGCTTCAATTTACGATAGATTACCTCATTCAATGATGTACTCCAGTTCAAAATATGATATTCATAAATTGGATTATAGAAGACAACCACCAAATGATTATGGAAGACAACCACCACATGATTATGGAAGACAACCACCAAATGATTATGGAAGACAACCACCACATGATTATGGAAGACAACTACCACATGATTATAGAAGACAACCTCCGAATGATTATGGAAGACAACCACCACAACAGTATAATAATTCAGTAAGTGCAAGCCCCCATATAGTATACGAAGTTAGACCATATACAAGTTTAACTTTATATGATAGATTAAAAATGTATAAAAGTAATTTACCAGTGTATGATAAACCTTTAGATAATGAAAAACCAGTTTTAAATAATAAGTATACTAATAAAAACGAAAAGGATATAGGTAAAGACAGTTTATATGACAAAAATTATAGTAACCAAGAATATGATTATTTTAAAAATTTACCCGATAATAAAAAATTATATTTCCATAATATAGAAGAAGAAATAAAAGAATATAATAAAACAGATATACCAATGCGATTTAAAATTTTAGAAAAAGAATTAACTTTACCAAATAAAGCAATAGTTATTAAGAAATTAGAAGATATAAGTAAATCACAATTTTTGAGCAGTAATGATAATAAATATAATGGTTGGATTAATGGATTACTGAAAATACCTTTTGGTAATTATTTAAAATTACCAATTACTAAAGAAAATAATAAAGAAGAGATTAATGATTATTTAAATAAAACTCGTACATTATTAGATAAGGCTGTATATGGTCACGAAGATACTAAAATTCAAATTGTACAATTACTAGCTCAATGGATTTCTAATCCAGAATCGGGTGGAAATGTAATTGGCATTCAAGGTCCAATGGGTACAGGTAAAACAACTTTAGTAAAGAACGGTATATCAAAAGCAATTGAGCGCCCATTCCATTTTATAACATTAGGAGGTTGTAGTGATTCTTCGTTTTTAGAAGGTCATAGTTATACATATGAGGGTTCGGTTTGGGGAAAAGTTATAGATGTCCTTATGAAAGCGGAGTGTATGAACCCCGTTTTTTATTTTGACGAGTTAGATAAAGTAAGTAAAACGCCAAAGGGTGACGAAATTATAAATGCGTTAATCCATTTAACTGATAATACTCAAAATACCAATTTTCAAGATAAATATTTCACTGGATTGGATATTGATTTATCAAAGTCTGTATTCATTTTCTCTTATAATAATATAAATGACATTAATCCAATTTTATTAGATAGATTAATCAATATTAAAATTGATGGTTTCAAAATTGAAGAAAAATTGCCTATATCTAGGAGTTATCTTATACCAGAGATTTGTACAAAGTTGGGATTAGATAAAGATACTATAATTATAGAGGACGAAGATATTAAATATATTATTGAAAATTATACAGACGAGTCTGGTGTACGTGCTTTAAAAAAATGTTTGGATTCGATATATTCAAAGATTAATGTATTCTTATTAACTTCCAATAAAGAAATTTTGCCATTTGATATTGGAGAAATTGAATTGCCATACAAAATTAATAAAAAAAATATTGATATTTTATTAAAAGTAAATACTGATAAAGAAAATAATTCTTTACAATATATGTATATGTAATGTTCATTCGTTTATAACAAAATCTATTTCATTTAGGTCTAAAGGCAACCCATTATAAAAAATTGTTTTAAACATATTAAAAAATCCTTGAGTTAAATATTTTTTCAAAAGATTCAGATTGCTATTAATTTTAGATTTATCGTGATAATTATCTGAATAAAAATTTATATATATTTTTATTTCTTGTAACAAATCATTTGATTCATTTTTCGATTTTAAATACGCTTTTGATAAACCTTTAAAAACCGTCATAATAATTACTAATACTTCTAAATTTATAGGGATTCCTTTATCTTTCAACTGATTTAAAATATTCATATTATATATGCAACCGTTTTCAATAAAATTAATAAATAAAATATACAATTGATTCCTATACATATTTAACCAATAATCAAATGATAACGGTATAACCGCACTTTCAAATTGTTTTAATTTATTTATAAGTTTACTTTCAATTATTTTTTTAGATTTATTTTTATTATATTCTTTAATTTGGTTTAATATATAATTCATTTTTTTTATTTTTATATTATCAGAAACTATATTGTACTTGGTAAGTATATAAATTATATCATTTTGGTTTTCACCAGTTTTATAATCATAAATCATTATTTTTAAAATATCTATACCAACCCATCGTATATAGTCATTATATTTAGGGCAACTACAATCATATCCTTTATTTTTCCCTATATCTATATAATGTTTTTCAGCATCTTTTACATTCGAAGAACCATAATAGTTCCTCAATTTTCTATATCTTTGAAGATAACAATTAAAATCACATTCTTTATTTTTAAAAGGTCTAGATATAAATTCAATATTTGGAATTTTATTACTATTATTTTTACTAACATTTAAATTAAAATCTGGGTTGATATATTCTTCATCAGTAACTTGTTCTTTTATATTTTTATTTCTACTAGTTAATAGTTTTTTCCTACATTTATCCGAAAAAGGTGTAATTGTTGTAGATGTAGTTTGAACATTTGGGAATTTTGTAATAATTTGTGTTTTAATAAATTTATCATTACATTTTTTATCATATTGATTTTCACAATTAGATAAAAGTTCTTGTTCTATTTTTTTAATAATTTTTAAAGGTTCTTTAGAATTTCTTATTTTATATTCATATTCTTCAATTAGTTCTTCAATATCTTTTGAAATAACTTGGGAATTGTGAATAAATTGATAAACTGCATCTGGTATATTATTTATATATTCGTCTATAAGACTTTTAATTAATGCTTTAACTGTTGATTTACAACTCCATTTAGAAATTTCATGATTGCTCATATTATTAGTATGTTGACAAATCTTACATTTCTTACATAAATCATTTTTACATTTTTCTTTCATGTGACCATCATTTATTATACACCATTTTGGACAGTATTTTGTTAACTCATTCGGATTGTCTGGATATTTGCATGAAAAATTTCGATTTTCAAATTTTTCTACATATATTTTTCTTTTAAACATAAATATAATTGAAAAAATAAATAATATAATTCCAAATATTATCAAAGTTTTATTATTAAACATATATGTAATTAGAATATATTATAATCATAATTATTTAATAAATTTTTTTATAAATTATTTAATAAATTTTTTTATAAATTTTTTTATAAATTTTTTTATAAATTATTTAATAAAAAAATTACTCATTCTAATATTTTAAAACTATTACTTATTTATTTTACGAATAATGAGTTAAAAGATTATCTTTGTATTTTCGAAAGGAATAATTATTTTTATAATAATTTTATAATTCATAAAATATAAATTACATAGTGATTGGTATATTTAAGAGGTAAGTCCAGACACGAGGGGGTGTCTCTTCTTGGTCCACTTGTTCGCTCTTGCGAGAAGGAAGGTTGAGTGGTATAGGGGCATGTAGATACCTGCGGTTGAAGTCGCTGTTGAAGTCACCAGAGTAAATTGTCATTGTCATTGTGGAAGCCATTGTCTTGCTTATAACCTCTCGTTAGTGTCTATGAATTCAATTCTTTTCGACGGAATACAATGCGTACAAAGTCAGTGACTTAATCTCTTTTATTAATCTATACTTGTTATAAATGAGGAGTCCTATAATAGTTTTACTAACTTGCTGTTCAATCATTGCGTTCATCATCACCATTACATTGGTATCAATGGTGTGTGGTATCCTGTGGTGGAATAGAATTACTTGTCCAAGTATTGAGTTTATGAAAAGCAAAGGTTTCAAGTTTGATAAGCGTGATAAACTATCATTATACTCTGTATGGAAGGAAATCTATTTAGACCATGAATATGATGAGGTTTTACGCGATTTAGCGCCGGATCCAGTCATAGTTGATGTCGGGGCTAACATCGGGTTGTTTGCGGCAAGATGTACAGAACTCTGTAAGAATCCAACTGTGTATTGTTATGAACCAGTTCCAGAAATATTTTCATTGTTACATTATAATGCAAAGATAATGGATGGTAATATCAAACCCTATCCGGTTGGAGTTGGTGACAGAAATTATAGTACTACAATTCAGTATTTTCCACGAGCAAGTGCTATGAGTACCGGGTGTGATGATACAGATGAAAAATTTGAAGTTGGTATAGTACATCAAGTAAAGAATTATACTACTTCTCCCATACTGACACCTATTCTCAGTGCTCTTTTCCGTTTGTACATCAATACGAAGTTGCAGCCCGAAAAGGTTCAGATCCGGATCGAGTCGTTTACCAAAATTCTGAGCAACATTAAGGGTGAAATAGATCTTGTGAAGATAGACTGTGAATGTTGTGAACTATCTGCAGTTAAGGCTCTAAGCGCGAAAGATTTGGCTAGAATAAATACCGTATTCATTGAAGTAGAAAATTATCGTACGAATTGGCAGCAGGAGATCACTGAGATATTTGAGAAGAACAACTTTAAGGTACGGATAGAGAACGAAAGCAAGTCTTGGTGCGATATAATAGCAAACCGTATAAAAGTATCTTATAGTACTAAAAATTAGAGATACAACAACAAAACACCACCGTTCTAATTTTTAACGGTGGTCTTTTGTTGTGAAATGATCAGTCTTAGTTAGCAAGCATCAATCTGGTTGGTCCATATATTCACTTTCTTCGTCTTCAGAGGTGTTTTCAGCGATATTTGTCTATTTGCAATGTCACGAAGCTGTGGGCATAACTTGTGCACACACAAGTTACACATGAAAGTTTCGTGTTGACGAAGATTTTGATTACAAAAATTGCAGATCAACGAAGGATCAGACTTCGGCATGGTCAGTTAGTCTATTTATTTGAGTAAATTTAAAGTGTAAAAATCAATTTTTATGGGCTGTCGATGACAGTACCTCCCCGGTATTTCACTACTAACATGTAGTGTAAGATTAAGTCTTACGTATAGAGCTAATTGGTAGCTAGAACGCAAAAAAAACCATTCCTATAAGGAACGGGTTTTTTGCTTTATATTTAATCAGAGCTGTCCGTGTTTATCAATCGTGATTCTAATTTTCTTTAGGAAGTAGGGGTCCTTGGCAAGCGTAGTCGTAATTCCAGGAGTATTCATAACATAAAATAATTATTTTCAAGTAACTTTAGTGTTTACACAATTTCTTTACAATAATCGCTATAGTAGCTAATTTTGTTTTTATCTTTTAACATAATTTACTAGAATCACATCTGTTTCGTAATATATAAATATATTCTCCCATTTTTTTTGGCTATACATTTTATTTTTTTGTCTATAAACTAAAAATAGCTTAATCGTGTCTATGTTCCCGAAAGAAATCTAAATTTGGTTTTCAATTTATGATGAATCATCAATAATATGATAATATTAAAATTACATGTATAATCTTTTCCAATAATCATCCACTTCAATATTTTTATTTATTACAAATCCAATTGCATTATTTAAATCATAAATATTTATACATTTATAATTTTTATTTTCCTTAAAAATTCTATGACTTGCTATTAATTTTACTTGAAATATTAATCTATCTATATCTCCAGCATAGTATGGCATTTCATTATTTTTAAAGAATTCGTATAAAATCTCATCCGAGATTTCATATTTCCATATGTTATCTTTAAATTTTATTTTAAATATTTCTGCCAATTGTTCGGAATTATATCCATTTATAGAATATTTAAAAGTAAATCTCCTTCTCAATCCACTATTTGAAGAGAAGAAACATTTTTCTAGGTCTTCTTCATACCCAGCAATTATACAAATAAATTTATTCCCATTTTCTGTCAAATTTCTATTAATTGTATCTAAACATTCTTTACTATAAGAATCTTTTTTTTCACTATTTCCCAAAGAATATGCTTCATCTATAAATAGTACTCCCCCAATTATAGAATCAATTACCTTTTGAGTTTTAACTGCGGTTTGACCCAAATATTCGCCAATTAAATCGGATCTTTTTACTAATTTAAACTTATCGTTTTTCAAGAATCCCATACCTAAATATATTTTACTCAATATTTTACCCAATTCAGTTTTTCCTACACCAGGTGGACCTTGAATTATAGTATGTAAACGATTATTTTCTTCAATTTCTTCTTTATTTATAAGGAAATAAATAATATGTTTAAATAATTCATCTTTAATTTCATCCAAACCTATCATATTATTTAATTCATTTAAAGGCTCTCTGATTTCTAGTAATCTATACAATTTCGGTTCGTGATTTATATATTTCGGTTCCGGTAAATTAATTATATCGTTAATATTATTTAAATTTAAAAGTATATCATTTATTTTTTCTTGTGGGTACGAATCCTTATTTTTACGAAATATTTTTTTTCGCTTTTTCGGAAGCTCGTCATTATTTTCTTCTGGTTTTCTTTTTTCAGTAGCTATTTCATTACATATTTTAGTTGCATGTAATACGTTTATTTCATTTTCCAATTCCTCAATTTGTATATATTTTTTATCTAAATAATCGTTTAAATTTGAATTAATCATTTCCAAATTAAAATTTCTTTGATTAGTTGCAGTTAATTGACTATATAAATAATTACAATAATGATAATAGTCTTGTATATTATAATTTATATAATTATTTATCAATTGTCCAGTTTCTGATGAATTATTTAATTCCATTATTATAAGTTTAATAATGGATAATGTTTTAAATAAAGATTTAAAAATATAATAATTATTTATAATTATTTCGATTTACTTTTTTTTGATTTTCGATTTACTTTTTTTTGATTTTCGATTTACTTTTTTTTGATTTTCGATTTACTTTTTTGATTTTTAATTTTGTGTTTGTTTTACTTTTGGTTCCACCACTTTGTTCTGGATAATCTCCTGAAAATGTTTTTATTATTTTAAAATTTTCTTTTGAAATACTGGACATCTCTTTCATTGCTCTTACTCCATTATTTTCACCGGAACGTGCTTCTACCTGGGCTTGAGGAATAATACCAGATCCTTTTTGTTTAATTTTTTTTTGTTTCATAATCAATTTGTATACTTAGTATTAAGAAAAAATTTAGTTTAATGTATAATAAGTAATTATAATTTAAAGGTTATTTATTTTATATAAAATATATATGGAAAATCCAAATTCAGTAATTGCCGAAGTATCTGAAATAAAACAGTACTATAAAAAAAATAAAAATAAAGCAGATTTTCAAGAAAATGCTAAAATTAAATTTAAAGATTTTGAGTATAAATATCCTATAATATTTAAAAAAATAATGGAAAATACTTTAAATAATGAAGAATTTGTTATGATGATGAATATGATGAGGAAAATTCAAAATGATGAATTGACAGACCATGATGCGTCTGTAAAAGTTGGACAACATCTGGTAGATAAATTTGTAAAACCAATGTTAAATAAAGAAAAAAAAATTGAAAAAGAAAATATTGAAAAAGAAAATATTGAAAAAGAAAATATTGAAAAAGAAAATATTGAAAAAGAAAATATTAATGAATAACCAAATTGTTATACTTGGGGGTTTAACTATTTTTTTTATATAGATATATAATTATCATTAGAAATATTAAAAGTGGTATTTTCATTTATACTATTGTTGTCATTATTTTTTAAATTTTTTAAATATTGGGAATTACTATTAATTTCTATATTATATTTGTTACACCAACTAATAGCATTAAGTGATTGTTTATTAATAATATACTCTAATTCTTTTTTCTCTTTTTTAGATATACAAAACGTATTAATAATACTATTTAATTGTTTATATGAATTCAGATTATTAAAAGTAATTATTTTTTCAACAAATTTTTCATCAATATCGTCAATATATATATCATTCACATATTTGTCACCATTTAAATTATTCCAATCCTTCAATAATTTTAATAATTGATTTATATCCCGTTTATCAATACCTTTAAACCCTTCGGCAATTATATATTTCTCGGAGTTCGCGGATCTACTCGTAAGTGGTTTAATTATACTTAGTTTATCATAAAAATTGTAAACTAAATATAATAATTTTAAGGTAAATTTAGTATATGTATCAAAAATTTTACAAACAAAACTACCACCTTTTTTTTGAATACATAGAGCAGTAAGTATTTCGCAAAATATAATTTTATACGATAGTTGTTCTTGTTTATTAAAGTTTTTAGAAAAGTCGAAACCTCCATCTGCTGATATAAAATCAACACTATTATATCCTACAATATTTTGAAAATATATAATGTTTTCGGGTTTATATATATCTCCAGTATTATCTTTTCCATAACAAATTTTAATATTTTTATTATTATTTAAAAATTCTTTTGCCTTTTTCCAACCAGGTATATCATTATTTACAGATTTTAAAGTAATCGCATTAATCTTATCTTTCAATAATGAATATTTTTTTCTATAATTAATAACTGATTCAATGAAACCTCCAGGTCCTTCTGCGATGCAAGCAATATTTATATTTTTACAATCAGTTATCAATTTAAAATCGTGCAATATTTCCCACATTTTAAAATATGCTCTACTTAGAGGTAAATAACTGGCGACACTATTATTATTTTTCTTGCTAGGAATATGAATTAGTTCATATTCGTTGCTTAATTTTTTACAATTATCCCAAGTTGTATTCTTATCTATTTTATTTTTTGCATTAGTTAATATTTTACAAATATATCCATTATAACTTGGTTTACTATCTTGGTTTGAAATAAAAAGTTTATATTCTAATTTTTTTACAGAATTTTTATTTTCAAATCGTAACATGTATTGGTTTATTTATATAAATAATTTATACCTAATATATTCAATTTACTAAACTTTAAATAATTAATTCAAATTTTATATATATATACAATTTGAATATAAATTGAATATAAATTGAATATAAATTGAATATAAATAGAATATAAATTGAATATAAATTGAATATAAATAATTTTATATCACAATTGAAATAAATAATTATATATTTTTTCTGAAGTTTTTTTCCCAATTTTTCTAACCTTATTATTTGCTATAGGATATTCTAAATTCTTAAGCATTAATTCTTTATTTTCGATTAAATTATAATTTGAATATAATTTATTAAAATTAGGATATTTTTTACTTATTGCTTGAGCAATATTTGTAGATATACCTGGTATTTGTGATAATTGTAATAAATAACAATTTTCAGGAGTTAGATTATCTTTTTTTTTAAGTTTAATTGTGGATACATAAGTTTCTTGTGATTTATCAGTTTCGGTTCCAAACCATTCATTGCATTTTTTTAATAATTTATCATATAATTTTTCTAAGAAAATTATAGTTTCAGCAATATTTTCGGTTTTATATATTTTAAAATTATCACGTAGCATTAGCGAAATCATACTACTTATAAGAGTTTCATAAGTTATACCAGATATTTTCTTTTTAATATCATTATTTATTTTTCCTTCAATTAAAAAATATATTTTTGATGGGTCAATTTTTAATGATTTTAATCTTATTTTTTGTTCGGCATATCTACCATCTTTTATTGAATTTGAAAAATCTTTTATATTTTTCCGTTCTATTACCATTTTAATTTCTCCATTATATTTTATATTTATATCCCCAATTTCTAAATTTTCAAATTTGATATAATCCTTCCCGTTTAATTTTTCTTTTATGTCCCTTTCTCTATTATCTATTATAAACTCCATTAGATATTTTTTATACATATACTTTTAAATATTATTCGTTTAATATGTATTATTTCTTAAATAAATATTACATGTTAAATAAAATATTAATAATATATATATCCTCTTAAAATGTTGAAAAATCCCATTAAAATGTTGAAAAATCCCATTAAAATGGGGACACAATATATTACCTTTTGGATATTCTTATCATTTACAATAGTAAATATATTAAAAAATTCAATAGATTTTACTATCTATAAATCAGTAACTGTGTTAATGATTACAAATGCTTTAATATCTATATTTATAGTTAGATATTATAATAATAATATTCATAATAACGATAAACTTATAATATATATTAATGAAATACTATTTCATTGGATACCATTATTATATATTGTACTTATAGTAAAAATACCGAATATTCCATTCAATATATTTATGTTTATAATACCATTTTTATTAGTATTATTACATTCGCGTAATTATGATTACAACCAGACACACTATTATACAAAATGGAATAATGGAAAATGTTTAATAATTGGGACAGTTGTGTATTTATTAATTTTATTAATTATTTGATTCTAAATTATCTTATTAATAATATTTTTATTAATATACTATTTTAATATATACATATTTTATAATGATAATTACGAATAAATTAAAAAGGGGTCCAAAATTTGTAACATTCTGGACAATTTTAGCATTTTTATCAGTCAATATTTTTAAACCTTGTGTAAATTTACATGTATATAAAACAATAACCGCATTAATGATTACTGTATCTATTTTAGGTATTTTTATAATTCGAACATATGCCAGTAATATTAAAACTGAAGATAAATTAAGGTTACATATAGATGATATTCTATTTCATTGGATACCATTATTGTATGCCTTATTAATTGTAAAAATACCTAAAGTTAAAATTAATATACTGATGTTCGTAATACCGTTTTTATTAGTTTTTTTACATTCATCAATACACGATTATAGTAAATTATATTATTATACAAGATGGTCAAAAAAAAAAATAATAATAATTGGAGTTTTACTGTATTTATCTGTTTTATTTAAAATTTAAGAATATTAAATATTTTTGTTAACTTTAAACAATGAAATAAATAACTGGGGAAAGTTTAATTTTTATAAATTTTAATGTAAAATTTTAAGTAAAAAAAAATTTGATATTGAAATTTTCTTTTTAAAGTTTATTGTATAATTCACTCAGAATGGGGAAAAAGAATAACAAAAAGCAGCGTTCCGCCAAGAAGACCTTCCTTTTAGGCAATAGTGCAAATAATTCTTCGGAATATTTAGCACTTTTGAATAATCCTTGGAACATGACTTCAAATACTTATTCCTCCCCAAATCTAGAGGAAATTCAAGCGATTCAGGAGGTGGAGTCAATAAGACGAATACAGCAACAGGAAAGGGACAGAATCTTGAAAGAAGAAGAAGAACTTGTCGCAAAACAAAAAGCTGATCTAGAATATTTAGAATTTCAAGCCAAACAGCGAAAACAAGCTCACGAAATCAATAAACTTATGCGTGATATTCTGTACGAACCAACGCCCTCATCTTCAGACAGTGAGTTTTTTGGAAAACTTCACATGAGGTCTTATATCCAATTGGGACATAAAACTTCTGCTATTATGTCCGAAAAACATCCTGAACTGACTCACACGGTTCTTGGACCTTTTCTTTCAGCCAACAGCCATAATCCTATGGCAATTTGGGATTATGTAGACCTCGCAAAATACCGCGAAGAAGCGTGCTCTACTTATCGCTCATTGGGTGGGAGAATCTAAATTATAGTAGAATAGTTAATAATAACTTATTAATATAATTAAATATAGAAAAATTTTTTCTATTATTATTTTTTTAATCTACATTTCCGTGATATTAAATATTTTTTTGTAATTAAATTAATTTTTAATTTTTATTATTTATTCATATTTAAGAAATTTGTATAATCAGTGTATTCTTTATTATCAAAGTTTTTGATTGATATACATTGTGAACATAATATAAATTCAGATTCTTGTATATTTTTCAGATTCCTATAAAATATTATTTTTGAAATTTTAAATTTAAATTTACAATATTTATTATTATATTTTACAGAATTTTTATCTCCATTCCATTTTTCAAATTCATCATATTTATTATTAATTTTAAGAAGATATTTAAAACAATTACATTTTAATTTGTAATTGTTTACAAAATCCAATTCAATATTATTTAATGATTCATTCATTTTATTTTTATCCCCTCCGGTATAATCAAAATTTATACTGAACCTTGTTTTTAAGATATCAATTATCTTATTTTTAAACATATTAATCTGAAATTTAAATTGATTTATTGATTTATTATTAATATCGTATTCAATAACTCTATAATTTGGTGATATATCTTCGCCGTCACTTGCAAAGCATGATTTATAATTTATACAGATTGGTAATGTATCATACATAAAGGGGTTAAAATCAATATCATATCTCAAGTATTTACAATCTGTTCTATCAATATATTCATTTATTGAGAATTTAATAAGATTGGGATTTGAAATAATATTACTTTCATTGAAAATATTATTTTCGGAGATTTGCGAATTTTGAGTATTATCAGATAAAACATCAAAATTATTATAATCAAAATTTATAAAAGGTTTAAAATAATACATATTAACTATATCTTTAAAATCATTAACAATTATTTCAGATTTATATATTGCTTTTAATAATAGAATATTTCTATTACGATTTTTTCCAAATTCTACATATTTATTTTCAGTATCTAACCATTCTGGATGTTCATCTAAACCATCAGTATTATTTATAATTGATGGGTCAATACCATACTTATCATTAGTTATAGTATATCCTTTCTTAATTGCTTTCATACCTCTAGATATTTTTATTAAATCTTTGGGATATTTATTTCTAGTTGTTTTCGTTGTATAGGAATAAAGAGATTCGGTTGACATATACAAGTAACCCTTTTCAATATAAGATAAAAGATAATCAAAATCAAAACCTTCCAATAATTCTTGAGCATTTTGTTTATTGGAAAGAATTATTTGAATATTTATTTCATTCCCAATAAATATATTAATAATTGATTCTTTAATTACTATATATGGGGGTGAAGATATTATATTAACCAAATATTTTTCAATGATTTCTAAAAAATATGTCAAACGATCAATAATATTGTTCTTATTTAAGTCTAACATCCAAATATCAATATCATTATATTTTTCTATTTCTTTATCATTTAAACAGGAAACTATAAAACCACCAGAAATTATAACATCATTCGGTAGATGATATCTCAATAAATCATTCCAAATACCACTTTTCTTTTTAAAATTATTCCAAAAATGACTACTAATATCATCGTTAACATCGAACTCATTAACATTCATATATTTATAATTAGTTCTAGTTATTTTTTCATAATCTCCAAACCTTAATGACCAAACATATAGCATTTTTGATTTCTCATCAATATTTATATGAGAATCCATTATGCTGTTTTTTAAATTAAGATATTTTTTGTCTATAACAACTTTTCCAAATATATAATTATATTCTTCTAAATCAAATAAATTACAACATCTTAATATACTTGATAATTGATTTGCATTATCTACAGTAATTATATAAGATTCCAAAATGAAACCCTTAATATTACTTAAATAAAATTCTATTACATCATTGGCTTGTATATATTCTAAAACATATACAATAATGGATACATAATATAATAAATCTAAATTATTTGGATCAGCAAATAATTTATATTCTGATTTTCTATTAAAAATTCCATCTTGTATATCATTTTTATAATAAATATATAAATTTATTAATTTTTCAATTGCAAACCATTGTTCCTGAGAAGTTACAAATTGTAATAATATATTACAATTTTTATTTTTATTTTCAGAAAACTTTTCTGAAAACATATTTTTAAAATAATCAGAGATATCAATCAAATCATTTGAATTAAGATTACATGTAATTGAATCATTGATAATAATTGCCATTTTAATTATTATCCAATTAAAAAATACTATTAATATTCAATTTTTATTATTTTTAATCAATCAAAATATACAATAATTTATTTTTAAATCTTTAGTCCCAGAATATTTATTATGTAAAAAAATAAGTGGATTCCTTACCTTTAAATTTTGAATTACCTGTGCAACTACAATGTGGTTTTAAAATTTATTTATACCTACTTCTCAAATGACAAAAATTCCATACTTTCTTGTGACTGTTAACGAGGAAACCACCTTTATTAAATTCACTTATATAAAGTTAAATTTTGTATAATTTTTACTTATTTTTTTGGTTGGGTTATTTTTATTTTTACATGTAATACCTCGTCGTTTAATTTATTAGTATTTTTTTACCATATTATATATTATATTATATTATTAATAAAAATATATTATAATTTATTTTAAAAAGTTATAATATATTTTTATTTATCTTATGCTATCTTAAAAATTATAAATATATCTTATTACAAATAATGATGTATATATTGTGGATTCCGAAGCACAAATTATAGTTATTTTTATACACGTAAAATATAGTGCCTAAATCGGGTCAGCATATATTAATCGTTTACTTTTAATATATTGAGCACCCTTTTAATATTACATTTGTTTTTATACTATTTTCATTATTTTGTTTTTTTCTTCTTATAATATTAGAATTTTTCAATGACTTTGTTGAATCCATCAATAATGGGTGTATAAATCCCTTCTTTAAATTGTCTATAAAAACCCCTATCCGGGCTGGCAAAAAAAAATTTTAATTCCTGAATTTGTTCCCTTAAACTCTTCAGATAATCCCAAGCTTTTTCGAAAAGGTACTCATCTTTTATCCCACTTCTCGATAAGTCGGTATCTTCATCCCAAAATTTTATTTCTTGAAACAATACCGGGTTTTGCTGCGATCTATGGGCTTTTTCAAAGTGTTCAATTTCTTTTATATATTCTTTTAATTTATTGACTAATCCATCATATATGTTGCTATCCCATTTTCTTGACCTTGAACCCTCAATATATTCCTGGTGTGTTTCCTCAAATGTATTCAACATAATTTTGTAGTCCATCGCTCTTTTCTCTTCTACAGATTTAATTCTGTCAATATAATTAGAAAAAGATAATTTATTTAGGTTTTCATTTTCAAAGCCATCTATTAAAGATTTACAAACTTTATATAAATCCTCGACCAGCTCTGGGGTAACATTAGGCAGCTTGTCATACTTTTCTGATTCTTTTCTAGACTTTAAACGAGATAAAAGTGGAGATTCATCTGGAATAAGATCTCCCTTTACCTCGCCTGCATAAGCAATCTGTGGCAAAGTTAAAACTACATGTTCTTGGACATCTCTAAATCTAAATAATAATCTTCTTCCATTATTTTTTTCATTCATATGTGCTACCAAACTAACATTATCCAATTTCAGCTCGGTGTGTTCCTTTAGTTCTTGATAATAAATTTCTCCATCTTTAACACCTACGTTATATTTTTGTATCAAAGTCCATTGATGTGTGGATGAGGTGGGTGGGATGTATTCAATAACATTAAATACGTCCCAACGTGAATTAAATCTACTGTCACTGACTGCGTTTTTTAAAGCATTATCGTTGGTATGTAATATTTTTTCTTCACCCCACTTGGAATCTAACCACCCCCTCCCAATCATTTTAGGCTGAATTTTCCTATTATTTTTTTTCAATCCTTTATTTTTCAAACTTTTCCTATTATTTTTTTTTTTTTTTTTTTTTTTTTTTATTTTTTTTTTTTTTTTTTTTTATTTTTTTTTTTT
>Ga0209713_10000175_pt1 | contig 35393 bp, 40 predicted proteins | sample ArcOceMetagenome_3_FD_187444 | JGI IMG/M metagenome (GOLD analysis project Ga0209713, IMG submission 187444) | Marine eukaryotic phytoplankton communities from Arctic Ocean - Arctic Ocean- Svalbard ARC20M Metagenome (SPAdes) (version 2) | ecosystem: Environmental > Aquatic > Marine > Oceanic...
ATTATTCACATTTAAATCAGTTTCCAGATTATTCACATTTAAATCAGTTTCTAAAACATCACTGTTATTGATATTTGAATTGTAAAACAAATCTCTATACATTGATATCTATATAATTTAATTACATCTGATATATTTTTCCCAATTTTCAACTGTATGTAACAAGCATGTATGCAACTGTGAAGATTTGATGTATTTTGAAATAAATCCTAGCAGCAATGGTTCAAGGAACAATTTTATAAAATGTATACTATCTTTTGCAATCTCGTCTAAATTTCGCTTTAATAAAACATTTTCTTCTTCGTTGATTAAATTAAAGACCCAATAAATATGCACATTGAATGGACGAAGTGGATGCGACAAATCTGCAATTTTGATGATGTGAATCATAGTAGATAAGTCTCGATTATCATTGTTGATAACATCCAAATATTTAGAATGTAAAGATAAATCTGTACATAAAATCAGTGGTGTGATTGTATTTGTAATATACTTGATCGTATCAAAGTCGATATTCCCAAACAGTTCTTTTGTGTATTTGTATAAAATATAATGTGTGTACATTATATGCACCTCTTCATTTATAGAAGTTACTGACTCAATATCATTCAAGCTATCGTATGAATTTGACCGCTTTGATATAACATAACTGTAAGGTTCGGGTAACACAGTTTTAGAATCATATAACTCATTATTGAAATATTTGTTGTTTAAACCCAAATGATTAATATCATGACAAATTGAAACAACCAGCAATAGTTTTTTATTCAAAATTGACAGATTAACATATTGCAACAAATAATTTGTCATTTGAAACACCTCAAACGCGTGTTTAAAGTTGTGAAAATAATTGGGATTGTAGTTATGTGCAATTTCTTTAAAAACTCTCAATAAATGTTTTTTCTTAAACAAAGGATCCACAGACAGCATAATTGAAACACATTCGTCAACTAAAGCATTTGTATTCTTCGATAGATGAACATCTGAAGTGATTGTTAACATTGTATGTATCAATATTGATATAATAGTTTATTATTCATTTTGCAAATATTGTTTATCAAATTTTTTAAATGATGATGATGTGATTTGGAATGTCCACATGGACGCTCAAATAAAGTTGTTTGTCATGAGTTAGTTTTGATATTAAGGATATAATGTCATTTAACTTGTTTGAACATTTGTTACGAATATATGAAATGATGTAATAGTTGTATTCGAAAATTAATGCTTTTAACCATAATTCGTTACAATCGTGCTTGTATGAAAACGATTGTATTATGGTATGATGTTTAAGATCAGAAAAAACAACCGATATATCAGCACTTCTTTTTTTTCTTATATATATCTTTATAAAACCGGTAGGTTTTTGTAAAACCAAAGATATAAGTATTCCTATTTTATCGGATTTGTTAAGAAACAAGAACTTATTTTTAGTTTTTTCAGATAATAACTGCACACAAAATATGTTCATATTTGTTGTGGATGCAATGATATCGGTAGCGTATGGTTTGTGTATCGTGTTTTTAATAGAATTGAATGCTAATATTTGTAAATTGAAAGAAGTCAAATTATGAAAAAACATAGATTGCTTAATTAAATATTAACAAGCAATTAATTAATTAATAAAATATAATTATAAAATGAAACCAAGTTGGAAAATTATTTTTAACGATTTAAATTTGAACGAAAAACTGAATAATTTAAATAAATTGGAAATATGTCCTAAAACAGAAAATGTCTTCAAATGTTTTACTTATTTTGATGTATTGGAAACCAAAGTGGTCATATGTGGTCAAGATCCATATCATACAGATGATGTTGCAACCGGATTGGCGTTTGAATGTAATGGCAAAGTACAACCGTCGTTGCGAAACATATTCAAGGAAATAAAACGAACATATCCCGATTCTGAATGCAACATTGAAGAATGGGCACAGCAGGGTGTGTTGTTATTCAACAGAGCATTCACTGTTGAAACGAAAAAACCGAATTCACATTCGAAATATTGGAAATCAACAACTAACGAAATGATAACATTATTAAATAAATATTGGAAAGAAAATGATAAAAGAATAATATTTATGTTATGGGGAAGAAACGCTCAAGAACTGGAAACTTTTATAGATATAGATTATCATATCATCTTAAAACACACACACCCATCGCCCTTATCAAGAAAACCGTTTATCGGGAATAACCATTTTGTGATATGCAACGAACATTTAAACGATAATATCGTTTGGTAAAATTATTGAAGGAATAATATCATTCAATTAATAAACACAACATACGATATGATTATAACAACACTGTATAACGCTGTTCCAGTATTGAAGAAGACAACCATTAATATAATCAACAAAAATATTACTTGTGAACATAAGAACTACGGATATTACTCAACAAAAATTGAAAAGAACAATGATATTATACCGATGTCGTTCTTTGAGTTTTGGTATGTTAATGTGAAAAAAGAGTTGAGTCAGAAGCGATATGGATTTGTCAACGATCCATACGCGAATTCAAAATCTAGAGCAGAGTCATTTCAGATTAGACAACTGCGTCAAAAGTTGAAAACACTAACTTTGAATGACGAAAATGTTTGGAAAAGAGAGCAAAACAGGGATCATGTCGAGTGTCCAAGATTGCTCTTGATAGTGTATTACGCGATATGTCATTTGTTGGATATAATTTACAAAGATAAACCGATTGATCGATTTTGGTTTCTTGAGTCTGTTGCTAGAACGCCTTACTTCTCATTTGTTACCATTTTGTATATATACGAATCATTAGGATGGTGGCAGCTAGACAGCGAATTGAAAAAGAAACATTACGATGAGGAAAAGAATGAAACCTTCCATTTACGAATAATGGAATCGCTGGGAGGTAACTCCAAATGGTGGAACAGATTTTTAGCAACACACGGTGGAATGGTGTATTACGGTGTGTTACTTATACTATTCATGATTTCGCCCCGAATTGCATATTTGTCCAGTGAATTGTTGGAAATGCATGCTGTTGATACATATACAGAGTTTTATGAAAGTAATGAGAATATTCTGAAACAATTACCACCGACGAAAGAAGGTTTGGAATATTTCAAATACGCTGATAATTTGTATGATATATTTTATCAAATCAGTAAAGATGAATACCATCATGCGTTGAGTATGCGATATGTGAAAAAACTGCCGACGATTTAAACTTCCTCGATAAGAATATTGTGTGTTTTGAATAGAAAGTTTGTAGTGTCCTTGTATATACCAATAGTAATTTTGATTTTTTTGTCAATCACAGCAGAGTATCGTTTATCATCGGCTTCTACAATATCAACATTTGAACACGAAGTTATTTCCTTATCTTTCCTTAGTTCAATCAACAAAACAATTATGTCTCGTAATCCTGCTTTATTTAAGTCGTCCCAGTATATCATAGGAACCCCTGGATGGGTAAGTATGTATGAATATCCTTCGACAATGTGTTCTTGTGGGAATGACCACAAATTTTGGGACAAATGATGCGTGTCGTGATTATCCAAAAAGGTTACACTTTTTTCTTTCCACCAACCAATCAAACCAGGTGGTCTATTGGTTTTGTCCGATAATCTCCAATACTCTTTGTTTCTCAAAGCTTCTTGTAGAATGCCTTTGGTTGTCATGTCAAAGGCATACGCATGTTTACCAGAATTGTCCATCCAATTAACAATTCTTTGTCTATGCGCGTTTTGGTCATAATTCAAATGACCGTTATCATATTCCATATTGTCCCAATATTCTCCAATACATATGTCAATTTCAATATTCTGAAAATACTCTCTCATATATTCTGGATCAATACCTGTCATGAAATCAAATCGAAAACCATCAAACCCAATATCGTTTTTTAACCACAACATCCATTGAATCAAATCATCTTTGACATTTCTTTGAGAATGATCGATGTTTGGAGCACCATCAAACAATTTATAATCTGAGTGATTACCTTTCCCTTGAAATTGAGTATCGTTAGAAACGATTGTTTTGTCGTCCCATGGTAATTTACCGCCAAAAACATTATATATTCCGTCTTTATTCTGAAACTCCGCGCATCTGTGATTAATTACAATATCTGCAAATACCCCAATATCGTTATCACGAAATGATTTAACACAGTTTCTCAATTCCGTTTCCGAACCGTATTCCGAATTTAGATCATACAAGTTTAAAGGCATGTACCCTTGAGGCGATACAGATTTAGAACACGGAGGTAACCAAATAAAATCGATACCATCTTGTTTTATTTCGGATGATTTAGATCCTAAATATTTGAAGTAACTTTTGTTTTGTGTCCTCCAAGAATTCCAATTATATGCTTGCAAAATTATAGACGAATCGATAGATTTTGGATTGCTCATTTTAATATACATATAATAATAAATATTTGTAATGTTACAATCGATTATGATATTCTGCAAATACACGATTGTGTCATATCATCATTTGTGTTTACATGTTCATTGATGAATGTGATAGTAATTGAGTGTATTATGTCTCGTTCTTCTTTACTTTCAACAATGTAATACTTGTCAATAATTTGCATAACTATTTCTGCAACTATATCGATTCGAACTTCGGTAAAGTATGTGTAATTCAATTCTTTAATTGTTAGATTTGTAAGATTATGTATATCTGAATTGGTGAGAGTATCTGTAAAGAAAGATTCGTTTTCAATATTCTCTACACAATTTGTCAGCATTGTATATTTAATTAAAAAAATTGAAATTTAATTAAATGCACATTATATTGTTAAATTAAGAATGTCAGAACTACAACTCTCCGAACTCTCCAAACTCTATAAAAAAGCCTTATTAGCAGAATGTCAAAAACTAAATCTAAACAATTACAAATCAAAAAACAAATCAGAATTAATTGAATTGATACAACAAAGTGCAAAAGGTACAAATACAAATAATGATGAAAATATAATCATTCTTAACAACGATTGTATTGCAGAATTACACAAACTGGCAGACAACAGTATAGATTGTGTCATTACCGACCCACCGTATTTCATTGACAAGTTGGACGACAACTGGTCACCAACCAACATAACTAATGATGTGAAGAACAGTCATATTAAGCATTTACCGAAAGGGATGAAGTTTGATAAGAAGCAGGTCAAACAGTTATACGACTATTATTTGGACTTGTCCAACATTTTGATACAGAAAATGAAACCGGGAGCATATTTTCTGTCGTTCTCTTCACCCCGATTATATCACGCAATAGCGATGAGTTGTGAAATCGCTGGATTCGAAATACGCGATATGATAAACTGGACCTATACCCAGAGCATGCCGAAAGGAATGTCAGTAACACATATCATAAACAAGATGAAGTTATCTGACGATGAAAAAACATCCCTTACCGAGGAATATAAAGATTTCAAGACACCACAGATTAAGTCGTGCTTTGAACCCATCTGTGTAGCAATGAAACCCCTCGGAAAGAACACCACTTTCATCCAGAATGAACTCAATTTTAAGACGGGGTTGTTAGACTTTTCGCAGAAGGTTGGTCAAAATCAAGATAGGTGTCCAGCAAATATAATTACGACAGAGGAATACAACGAATGTTATGATAAGAACTTCTTGGTATCCAAACCTAACAAAGAAGAAAAGGGTGAAAGTAACACACATATAACAGTAAAACCGATTGCACTGATAGAACATCTGATAAAACTGTTTAGCAAAAAACATTCGCTAGTGGTTGATCCGTTTTTAGGTAGTGGAACAACCGCATTAGCTTGTAAAAAGACAGAACGAAAATGTATAGGTATAGAGTTAAATCAAGAGTATTACAACATATGTCTAAAACGATGTGGTCGCAGCAGCTAATCTACAAAACAATTGCTTGTATTGCAAAATCTGTTCGTATGTAAACTCAATCTCTTTTTTGTCAACCATATTTTCTAGCTTTCTGGGCACAGGGAACTTTGTCAAAGTATCAATAAATATGTAATTATCTCTGTATTTTCCTTGTATAGGTGGTTGTAAAACCAGATTATTCGATGTGTTATCCGTAGTCCCTGGGTTCTTGTGTCCAAGTTGCCAGTCCGAATTGGGTACATCAACATAATCCGTTTTTATTGTCTCTTTAATCTTTTTAATTTCTATGTTCTTTTCTTCATCCGTACCATTAAATCTAAAGTTTTTTCTCATTTTTGACTTGTTCGATAAACTATAAGGGTAGACTATGTACAGTTTGCCTCTTTCGATGCCACTGTTTGTCTGGATACCCCATTGCGAGTGTTTGTTGAATAACTGTATACTGTCTCGTGTTGGTATGTGAAATCTTTTCACAAATTCATCACAGGTATGTCTATTCCAATAACAAGTTTTATTACTCAACATAATGGATAATGCCTTACCGTTACCGGTGGTTATGTTAGGGGGTTTTAATTCGTTTTCGATACAAAATCTTTGAAATTCTATCGGATATTCAGAAGGTATCTCTTCGATCTCGGACACATTCATCAGAGTGTACTCTGAAGGTGGTATTTCCGAAATGGTGGTTTGTTTCTTAAACAAACCAGAAAGCTCGTCAATAGAACACATTTTTCCTTAAATGAAAGGATGTTCTTTTTCGAAAAATATTCATCAGCTTTTTTTTTGTTAATTTACATATTATTTACACTATTATACAACTATTATACAAATCAATTAGCAATTTATTCAATAATACTCTTCATCCCAGTGTAAATCGTGTTTTGAATATAATTTCTGTTTGAGATTCTTAAGACGACGAACATTGTCATATTCTTCTTGCAATTGAATATAAACATCAACGGACTTGCTTTGTTTTTTATGTGTTAGCAGTCTACATTCTTCATCAATTCTTCTGATTAATCTATTGATTTTGTTGTTATTAATTTGCTCCTGAATGTTGTAATGTTTTAGTTGTTTTTCGAAAGAAGATTGTGTTGTCTTAGTTTGTGTAGTCACAAGTTGTGACGAGAGAATTTTCATTTTATATTAGCTATATTAGAATTGTAAATATTTAAATTAAAAACAATTATACATATAAATTTTGTTTTTTGGTAATTATGGTATCTAGTATTTTGTTGTTCTCACACATTCGGCGAAACAAGTAGGGGTATGTTTTATGAACCGGTCCAAACGGTACATGCACAAGCTTCTGTATATTACCATTTCGGAACTGTTCGTCCATTCCCATTAACGAAGCGTGATATACATTGGGTGATTCAACATTTTTAATATGGTTGAAAGAATTCAAATTATGTGTTGCAAAAATAACATTTATATTATGATGCCGCTTGATTAAACTCAACAACAAATTAACACATTCGTTGTACGCAAAATCTGTATCAGGTTTATTTTCGAACAACACATTTTTATCATAATCTTTCAACATGTAAGCTCCTCTGACCAGTTTGATATTGTGTGTAAAGTTACATCTTCGATACTCCTCTAAATCGTTTAACAATTGTTCGAACATATCTGTTCGGTACATCTGGTATGTTTTGTAAATTTGTTTATCGAAACTATGTGCAATCATATTATTTGTTAGAATATCAACGGTCTTTTGCACAGCGTGATTCTCTGCGTCAATCAGCATTTTTACATTGTTTTTCTTTGCTGAATGCATGATGGAAAGATAAGATTCGTTACAAAAATTAATCGATGACAGTTTCATTGAATGAAATTGGTTTGGATATGTATTCAATAGTGCTTCTTTTTTTGCAACAAAACATTCAATATCTTTGGTTGACTTGTTGTTTTCGATAGCGTAATCTAAAATAGGAGTAATGTTCATATGCGAATACTTCGAAATAACACGATGCAAGTTCCTTTCGTAGGTGACATACTTTGTAAAGATGCTCATGATATAACTTTTATAACTTTATTATAAAAGTGTTTTAAATCTAAAATATTAAAATCAAGTAGATTAAATAAGTATGTTTATAGATATTGTTAGTGATTTACATGTTGAATATTGGATACATCGTCCGTATACTTGGAAACCGAGTAATAAGGCAGATGTTGTTGTTATCGCTGGTGATATAGCGGATGATCTAGATTTGACAATAAACGAATTGAACAAGGCATGTGATGTCTATGAAAAAGTAATATACATCGACGGTAATCACGAATCATCGAAACACTACAACGATTTATCATACGCAAATAAATATATTTGTGAACATATGAAACCACGATGTAACTTTTTTAATTTATCTGAAACTGAAATTGTTTTAGACAACTATGTAATTATTGGTGCTTGTGGATGGTGGGATTTTAAGATATGTGAACCAGATATAACTTTTGAAGAGTCTGTAAACAATTTTAATTGTGATTGGAATACAAGATTGGATATTAACAAAGAAAGTATTGTAAATAACATAATCAACGAAGCAAATATTAATTATATAAATATTAAAAATAAAATTAAGAAATATAAGGACCATTATAAAATTTGTTTAGTGACACACACAGTTCCATCAACTCTTTTATTATCAGACAATTATCCATACGACAAAAGATACGCGGCATCGTACGGTAACTCCATGTTCGCTGAGTTCGTAAAGGAAGATGCGGTAAAATATTTTATTTTTGGTCATAATCATGATGCAATACAAAAAAAATTAATTGGGGGGAAAACCTTTATAAATAACGCGAGAGGTAGACCACAAGATTTTAACAGGATATCTTACAAGGCGTATACTACAGAGTTGATTTAAACACACACTTATCAAGCACATATATGTCTTCAATCGCACATGTGTTGTCGTTATATTCGTCTTCCAATGTATCGCTGTAAATCAACAACCATACTTTTTCGTAATCGTTTAGAATATATACATTCTCGCTTATGTCACGATATGTGAAATCTGTGTTATCGTAAATCATGTTATAGAAACCCTTGTTGGATTTCATATTGACATTCTTTGCTACCAACTGTTCATCATTCTTCAAGATGTTTTGCATTTTCGTTTCATGCGCATCGGACAGTTTCAAAGTCAACAGATTGATGTTCAGCCAGTTTTTCACATATGGTTTAGAGATGTTCTGCTTATTGGTGAGCATACCGTTTTCGTATGGAATTTCGTAGAGTGCAAAAGTTTGCTTCGATTTGAAATTGTGAACGCTGCTGGTGCGGGTGTTCATTGCTTTAGAGCAATAAGGACCGTGTTCAGAGTTGTAATTGTCCAAATATTCTTCGACATTTTCCAGGATCGAGTTTTCCACATAGATGTGAATGTTGAAACCGAATCCGGAAGGACTGTAGCCGCAAACGCGCCCAAGCAATCCTTGAAAACCGGTATCGATCTTTCTTTGTTCTTTCTTCGTAGATTCCTCAAATACCACAGAAATGTTATTTTTATGAATCACTTTCCCCATTCGCAACATACCACTGATAATGATCACTGTAGAAACATTGGGTTTCGTCTGTAACACATCAAGTTCGATGTCTTTCCGTACTGAGTTGTAAAATTTACAATCGTATTGTAAATCTTCACATACCGCACGGATGAATGAGTATTTAGTCTTTTCGGTAACACGAATCAGGATGTACTTCGGATCTTCGGCATTGTTGTGCTTCAAAAGGGTATTTTTCAGCAGTGTAGTGTTTTCATCAGAAATGACGAACGAAGGGTGGATATATTTGTTGTTTGAGTAATACTCCATTCCGAAATAGTTAGTTCCAGGTTCAAGTTTAACCACTTTGTGCAGTGGGTTATTTTCACGATTCACAACAAGCTCGCTGAAGGGTGTCGCACTGACATTCAATATTTTAATATTGCGTGTCTTGATCTCGTCCAGAGAAACAGTCCCGTTGATTAAAGTATCCAAGTTGTTTGACTTGAAAAACTTATCGGGAGAGTTGTTCTCTGACTGAGCGTAGTGTGCTTCATCCCATACAATAAGCGTATTGTTTGGAATCGCGTTGTTCATAGACTGTAATTGACTTCCCCATAGTATCTGGATATTCTTCTTACTTTTTACCTTCATTTCCTTCAGTTCTTCTTTCGAATACGCGTCAGTCGTTTCGGGCAGGTTTAAAAACCATTTGCGGTAAGCAGCTTTATCGTCGTGTACTTGTTGGTGCAGTTCAATTTCTCTATTACCACTGATGATAATGACATTTTCAATACCGTTTGACTTGTCAAACAAGGTGTTCAAAATGACATACCAGTATGTTCCAGATTTTCCCATCTGCATTTGTGCGAGAAGCAATATATGAAATATATCCTCCTCGTTGAATGCTTTCATGATGGAATTACCACATATAATCTGATTTTCATGAACATTCGTCATTGTTAAAATGAGCGGAAGTTGTGAAAACTTGATTATATGTGATGCGATGTAAATCTGATCAATAATCAGTAGTTGTAATAAGATGGAATTTTCTTGTTATTTTTCTTCAATTTTTTATTTTCAACGGAAGTTTTTCAAATATTTTCATATCTTTTAAAAATTGATTTTTTGAAAAACTTTGTATCATTAATTATTAAGAAGATGTCGTTAGTGCAATCAACTGAGTCGTACGAAAATTTGTTATTGTGTAAACATGTTGAAACATCTGTATTCGATTATTACATTAATATGAAGGATATTGCATACAAGAACACATTATTATGTTACAATAATGTAACTATCTATGAAGCAGAATGGAGATATGAACGAGTGTGTGTAAAAGAGGTTGATACGGATGATGATATTCCGAACGAGTTGTTGATATTATCGAAATGTATTCATCCTAAAATTGTTCAATTTTTAGGATTTCACAGAGGGACAACCAGAACTTCCATTCTATTCGAATACATGGAAAATGGTAATTTACAAGAGTATATCACACAGAATACGAATATGTTAACAAATCAACACAAGTTAAACATAATGTTAGATATATCGAAAGCGTTGCATTATTTGCACAACAGATACCCGGAGATAGTGTTGCACAGAGATATGAAACCATCCAACATACTTATAAACAAACACGGTGAAGCCAAATTGTCAGATTTTGGTATATCGAAAATGGTAAAAAAGAAAAATTGTTATGACTATAATAGTCATTCTAGTGAAAAAGGAACTTACATTTGGATGTCTCCGGAGGTATTGAGTGGAAATCATTATAATTGCTCAACAGATCTCTATTCGTTCGGTTTAATAATGTATTTCATATGGACTGGTATATTACCGTTTAGTGAATTAGAATTGAACACTGTGCAATTAATGTTCAAAAAGAATCAAGGCAATTTACAATTGAAAGAACTTGCCGATTCTGACGAGTTAAATAGATTGATTCAACAGTGTGTGTTATATCAATCTACAAATCGCCCAAACACTCAAACCATAATTACAAAACTCTTACAGATTATTGAACAACTATAAAATTTGATAAAAATAAAGTCAAAAAATCCCTAACTATCACAATGACAACAATGATTATTACAACACCACCAAGACAGTATCGACCCCCGTCCATATACGGACGACCACCTCGTCCATACCGTCCACCTTCAATGTTTGTTGACGAAAATGAACAACCACCGTCTGTTAGGCGTATTGATTTTGATGAATATTGTGACAAGAATATAATTTTATTGAATAAGATTGAAAACGCTCGTTTGAACTTATTACCATGTAATGATGACAAATGCGAGTGTTCCATATGTATGTCCGACGCGACAACCCCTTCTTTGAAAGGAAAGTTACCGTGCGGACATACATTTCACGAACATTGTATTAAACAATGGTTTTTACAATCAAAAAACACTTGCCCCTATTGCAGGTATGTGATAGATGTAAACTCGTTAATACAATGAAAACAAAAAAAAATAAAAAGAAAAACAAAAAACAAGTTTTTCTTTTTGCGAATGGGATATAATGAGGGAAAGTGGTATATTCGTATGGAATTCTGGCATTTTATATGGTGCGGTATATTGTGAAATGGACTATTTCATGTTATCATTCGTGTTAAATCTGTCATTTATGCTTGAATATATACAATCAAACGCTTTCAACTTCACAGCTGAATAGCTATTAGTATTGTGTATGATGAATGAAACGGGCGAAGAGTTAATTTGTTTTTGTTCTTTGGATTGAACAACCGTTGAAGCGTGTGTCATTTTTGACTTTACGAAAGTGTGTTTGTGTTGTAGCAACTGCCCTATAGAAACCCCCGTTACAGCCCCAACCAAGAATGATTTAGGATGCAGTAGCGAATCCAGTCTGTGTTTTTGTAATATTGATAAGAAAATTTATTTTTAAATATCAACTAAAGTAAGAAGAATGGATAAAAACAAAACATGTTATTATTATGATGAAGTTACAATAAACAAAAGGAAAACAGTGTTGATAGATGTTGCTATTGTATTAATCATGGATGATAAAACATTAGAAGATGAAAACATCAAACAAATTATAGAAAGAGTGCCTTCAAACAGGTTAATCATACAATTCAACAAGGGCTTTAAGAAATGTAATAAAAAACATTTAATAAAACAACAAAGCAATTACGATTTGTGTGATGCATTAGAAACAGCATTGCAATACGCATTCAACGAGTTGAAAGTAGAAAATGTGTTGATACTGGAAGACGACGCGTATTTTGTAAAAAATATTGAAGAGGATTTAGAGAATGTGAAAGATTTTCTAAAGAGAACTCCATTTACGGTCTATTCGTTGGGTAACTTTGGATTCATAGCGAATCCGTTGAATCTACTATTTGGAGATCAAAAACATATCAAAGTATACATATATGGTGGAAGTCACGCGTGTATATATAATAAAAATTTCTTAAAGTTTTTCAAATTAGACAGATGTGAACATATTGATACATATTCCCAATATATTCATAAAAGTTATGTTTATTACAAACCATTGGTAATTCAACATTTATTTATAACCTCTTCAAATTATGATACATGGCCAATTTTCTGTAAACTACTGTTCTACTTTTTCAAGAATGTATGTGGGATGTTCAAACAATATCCACCCGAATACAAAGATTTTAGAAGATTGAATTTCATAATGAACACACTAAGTTTGTTCGTATTAGTTCTCATATTTGGCATCATCATCCAAGGATTCCATCACTTGTATCGGTCATAATGCGCATTTGATTAGTCTTCCGAGTAGAACTTAAGAAATTCATAGACAGTGTCGAACGGTGATAAATCATTTTTTGTAGAATATTTTACACGCTTTTTTGGATGTATACAAGGGGTGTTGAACGGAACTGCGACTGTATCGTAAAACTCTTCTTCCTCATCAGATGGTTGATATCTAATGAGGGGAGTTAAATCCATTACAGGTGATTTAATAATCCTAATAGTTAAATTATGAATATTCATTTTGTCTAACTAAGATTTGTCTAAATCTAATTTTCAAATTTTATATATAAATAGAAAACCATTGATATTATAAATTCGTTACATTGTCTGACGATATTGAATATTTAATTAAGAAAATAATGACAAAACATTTAAACATGACAAAATCACTTGTTTGTATTGTATTGACATCCTATGTGAACGATAATATAGACAGTGTATTGGAGCAATTAACGGGAAAATGGTTTGATTTAGACAGTTCATCGCGAACTTGGTCGACAGTATTGCTTAACAAGCAGGAATCCACGATTATTGCGCTTCAGAAGATTGTAGATAAGATACCAAACTGTTCGAGTAATGTGTTTGAATTAATTCATTTTTGTGACACATGGTCGGATGAACAAATTACGAATGAAGTGTTCAAAGTTTTACCTAGAAGTGTGATGCAGAACAAGTTATATATTATGATAAATGAACATACTATTTTTAAAGAGATCTATCAAGCAAATAAATCAATCAAATATGTATATGGATTGTGGGATTCCACAAACAGTATGCCTTCTTTCATGAAACAACTCAAAAAGGATACCGAAGAAAAGTGTTCGTTGATGCGTACTGATCTGTTGAACAAGGAAGATATAATGAAGATAATGGACAGGGATGTGTGGGATATGTTGAATATGAAAATTAGAAGAAAGGTTGTGTTGGCGGATATATCGAGATATTATTTAATGTGGAGAGAGGGCGGGTTTTATTTGGATTTGGATGTTAGAGTTAATCAAAATCTAAGCGATATAGTTATATCGAGTTTGAAGAACAACGAAAACATTATCCTTTTTACCGAACACGACGACTGTAACCCGATGTATATGGGCAAACGGGAGAACAAAAATTATAGACATAGAATCTACAATTGTATGTTTTGGTCAAGAGAGAAAAACGAATTTTGGAAAGAGTGTATTGATTTGACAATTAAGAGATGTAAAATGTTGATAGCGGAGAACAGCGAAATAACCGACGAAGACGTTATTTGGGTGTCTGGTCCCGATGTAATAACCACGGTATATAATCAAAATTATAGAGATGATACCGGAATAAGGGTATATGACGGTGTTAAAAGCAGAGAAATACTAACACATTTGAATGGCGGTACATGGAGAAATGAGCAAGATTCGAAAAACTGATAGAAACATATTGATACATAGTTATTAACAAAGCATCTATTCAAATTAATCCAAGCACAAAAACAATGGGATGATATATAAATGAATATATTAACATTGTATGATTGCAATTTGAATAGAGTCAGATTAGGTGATAAGAATGACGGTGGGTATGTTATATTCGACGGTCTAGTGTACGATGGTTTCATAAGTGGTGGGATAGAGTACACCAACACATTTGAAAATGAATTTATTGAAAAATACAACACAATGTGTTACGCATTTGATAATTCCATTGATGAATTGCCGCAAACAAATGACAAAATAATGTTCAAAAAAAATGAAATCAACAAGACGAATAACTTAACCAATTATATTGATATGTTTCAGAATTGTTTCGTGAAAATGGATATTGAAGGTTCTGAATGGGAGTGGTTATCATCATTGAATACATCAACACTAAACAGAATATCACAATTGGTAATTGAATTTCATTTTTTGTTAATGATAGATGATGAAGTTATAACCGACGAGGCGTTATTATTGAGAGCATTTATGGAACGATTGCAAACGATAAAAGAACTAAATGACACACATGTGATGTGTCATATACATGCCAACAACTTTTCACAAAATATGAAATTCAATGGTAATACGATACCCACTGTTATTGAGTGTACTTTTCTCAATAAAAAGATATTTCAAGAAAACTCCAGTCATTTACTGTTTGAAAATATTAGGAATTTGCCAACAATATTTGATGCACCTAATTGTGATAAAAAAGAGGATACCACAACTATTTTAAACTATCCACCTTTTGTCAATTCACAATTTAAATTGATACGAATTTAAATATATATACTCTTTGTTTTTATGGTATATATAATAAATGAAATCTAAGGCAATATTGTTTGGAATAAACTATGTGTACACACCATCGTCGCGTTTAAGGGGGTGTGTTAATGATGTGAAGAATATGGGCAAATATCTTTCAGAGAAAGAAAATTATGATGTTGTGAAAATATATACAGATGAGGACAACGAAGCAAAGACCAGAGGTCATTCTATCATTAATAAAATATACAAATTGGCATTAGACTCGCATCGTTATAAATTGAAAAAGGCATGGATACATTTCAGTGGTCATGGTTGTGGGATTGATGATCAAACAGGAGATGAATCCGATGGTAAAGACGAATGTATATTACCGTCAGACTATCAACAGTCTGGTGTAATAACAGATGATTTGCTCAAGAGAGTGTTACGCCATTTCCATAAGAACACCACGGTGACATGTGTTTTTGATTGTTGCCATTCGGGAACAATAGGTGATCTGAAATATGTGTATAAGAATGATAGAAACTGTCCTGAAAAGATTAACAAATTATCTAAATGTCAAGCAAACATTTGTATGATTTCTGGATGTATGGATTATCAAACATCAGCGGACGCTTACAATGTGCAGGGGAAAAGACAATTCTCTGGTGCAATGACCTCTTGCTTATTACAGGTATTGAAAGACGAAAAGAATATCATGAAAGTGGTTAAAAATCTGAGACAATTGTTGAAACAAAAACGCTTTACTCAATATCCAATTTTAACATCTAGTTTCATTATACCAAATAATTATTATTTGCAATGATTATATACTATATTATATTATATACGGGCAATGTGTTTTTTCGTAGTTTTATACAACCGGAAAGTTTCGTGATTTTTTTAAGGATGTATATATTATATAAATGTTTATATTGATTGACGATGCAGATTACTATTTGTTATTTGGTGAACTTCTACGAAACAATTTTAGAGATATAGATATATATAATAAAGATAGAGATATGTTAATACTTTACTTAAAAAACATAGGATACAAATATATTGAAATTAATTAGATTCTATAATTTACTTTGATGTATATTTTTTATTTTGTCGTCTATGATTTGGTTTGCTAAATCATAAATTAAGAATACATTAGATGGTTCGTTTGATATTCTGAAACAAACATCGTTTATTTCCTTGTTTGTTGATAAAACATTTTTGTTGTATTTTCTTATTTGTTCTCTTGCTATTTTTTGCATCAAAATGCGAGTGTCGCCTTCCGCAAATTTGCAGCAAGTCAGGAAATCTCTTTCACCAAAACCCGATTCATACATTAGCGCGTAACTTCCAATTTCATTCTGAAGAGTGTTGACATGTTTAATCGAGTCCTCGACGCATTTTATCTTTGCTATTGCTATATCGTTTATCAATTCCTCATTCGGTAACTTTTTCGATCTCAAATATTTATTTAATTTGTTTTCACACAGTTTCACAAATCTATCACACACTTCATAATTGATCTGATTGTTTTTGAATGTTTCTTGTATATGGGGCACTGTGATCAGTTTTTGGGATCCATCTTTCGACCAACACAATTTGGATTCCGCATACTTTCTGGTGTTTTCAAACAACCGATTACGAAACTCCAACGCCGCTTGTGCCACACAAATCCTTCCAGAAAACAACTGTTGGCCAACTATGTTGAATGATCGTATATCAGTCTTCATGTATACATTACCATCATCCATAATATCAATGTATTTGTTCAATAGAGCGGTTTTAGGAACGCGTAAATCTTTGAACATTAGCATCGCGTTGTCCAAATCGTTACCCACCGTTTTCTTACCCATATCCCACATACTGATACCGGGTAACAACACACCATTATCTCGTAAGTTAACCAAAAATCCTTGGATACCGTATTGTTTGTTGTTCACGACAAGTGTCGCTATTACGACCGCTTTGTCAGCGACCAAACCTTGAGAGATCCAATTTTTTGCGGATTCCATGGTGGGAGAGTTGATCGCAAAGTGTTTTGTATCATTGTTCCATTCTGCCGTAATGTCGATAACCAAACCGGAATGCACCCCTGCGAATTTTTCGGTCAGACAGAAACATCCTAGCAAACCGTGTTCTTGTATATGACATAACTCTTCAATATGATGTTGAGTACCTAAGGCTAGAATCGTTCCAGCAAACAGATTGTATTGCACAGTTAAGCGTACCCAAAAGCCTGTTCCAATCTCTGGGGTAATGGATGCAACGATACGGTGTGCTAGGAAGAACTTTTCAGGATTGGAATGTAAGTCTGTAAAAAGTAATATTTTGGATTTAATCAACTCTCTCATTCGTTGGGAAGAATCTTTATTTGAATAATTAATTAATTTAGATTTTAGAAACTTTGAAAATGTTGTAGAATCCATTAAAAAGTATTTTAATATTTATATAATTCATTTATCTAAATAAGTTTGATTGTTTTTTGTATTGCTGAGTTACCTAATACATAAGTGAAATAAGCCCCAAAAGCATACAGTCCAAGAAATAGTATTTGGTGAATATAGTACTCTTTTATTACAGAATAATAATGAACGAAATAATACATCAATCCTAATCGATAATAACCGTAAATCAACGCTTCAACGGTGTTCGCTATAGCCAATATAACGGGGTCGTTTGTCATTTTAGACAAATAATAATAACCGAATAATGCCAAATTGGAAAATTCAATATCTCGAAAAACGATAACAGTCAAGTAATAAGTGTCGGGATTTATCATTATTAGAAAAAACATACTCACAATATGATGAAAAGAATATATAGCCCGTTCTGTGCAAGTGTAGTATTTTGTATACACCATATTCATAATATCGTTGGTGTAATATCCCAGTGTGTTTACGATAGCCATAGGATACAGATTGTTGTTTAAGAAGTACATAGAAGATACATTATGCAACAGACCGGTGAAATGAAGCGGTTTGGTAGGAAGGAAAAAGGAAACCACATTTGTTAGACACGTCCAACAGGATAACGATACAAAGTATGATTTTAACATTTTAGATTAAATATGTATGGGCATTGTTTAAATAAATTAGTAACTGAAGAAATTGAACTGGATAAGCACCGACACGAATAAACAAAAGAACAGAAAACCGAAACAAAGCATTGTGTTAAGAAAGCGTTGTTCCTTGAATTTTTCGTCTTCGTAAACGATTATGGTTTCGACACTTGTGTCACTTACCTGTTCTAGATCTAAATATGTATTAGTAGACATGATTGGTATGTGGTGTGGAAGATTCTTTTAATCAATTTTTTTATTCCTTCGATAAATAAAAAATTGAAAGAAAATATGTATAAAATCATAAGTTAAATACACAGTTGCATCATATAGTATTCATTATACCGATGATGCTTACTCGTTATCAACGCAACGCCTCACTCTACGCCGATGTGTTGGAGAATCCTTTGGTTCTCCAGAACATTTTTCAGCACCTGGAGGCGAATGACGTGCTCAATGTGGTGATAACCGGTGCGCCTTTTACCAAGACACACCGGTTTCAACACACACTGATACCTTTCCTCGAAGAGCAAAAGGAGATCCACGAAGAGCGAATCGAAGAACACCGAAACAAGACTTGTATCGCCACTACTAAATGGTATCTCGATACGATTGAGTCGATGCAGCGAGAAGGCTACCCGATCAATCAGTTGGTTGTGAGGATGTGTGGTATGTTCGATCACCTTGCTGAGAACACATGGTTCTTAGAGAAGTATCCGAAATTCGCTAGAGTGGTCGAAGATAAAATTATTGGTCAACTTTACATAATTGAGTTCACGACGAGTGGTCTGGAATATCTACGAATGTTGTTCAGCGTTACAGAACAGGTAGAACTTGACGATAACGAAGAAGAATTATGGTTCGTCGTCACCTCTTACGGTAAGAAGGTATATTTCTAGAGGTAACCAAAAAATGAGTTTAGCTACTACACAAGAAAAAAGAAAAGCACACACACAATATGGGGTGTGTGCTTTTCTTTTTAATCTTTCATCGTGTATTTAGTATCCTTTGATCCACAACAGGGTTTCTATTATAGGTTAAGAATTGTCTTTCTAAATCGCTTTTAATTCATCCATTGGTCAGTTTTAGAACTCTTGTAAACGCCATGTTGGATAAGACACATGTGTAATACACCCCGAACCCATAGAGTCCGACGCTTAATACCAGGTGGATGTAATGGTGTTTGATCACCGGATAGAAATGGAAGAGGTAGTAGATCAACCCCACCCGATAATATCCATACACGGCGGTTTCAACGGTGTTCGCGACAGCCAGAATTACTGGATCTCTCGTGACCTTAGACAGGTAGTAGTAATTAAACAATGCTAAGTTGGAGAGCTCGATGCGTCGGAACACGGTCATGGTCGGGTAGTAGGTGTCGTCGTTTTTGTTAACAAAAAAGAAGATGCTGGCTAGATGATGCAGAATGAAGATGACGCGTTCGAAGGTGGTGTAGTAGTCCATGTAGACCAATCTCATGATGTCGTTAGTGTAGTAACCGAGGGAGTTCGTGATGGCTTCGGTATAACAGTTATTGTTCAAAAGATATACGGAGGATAGGTTGTGCAACATGCCGACGAAGTGCGAGTGCTTCTTGCTACCGATGAAAAAAGAGGCCATCTTCGAGAGGACGGTCCAACCCGACAAAGACACGAAGAAGGAGGTCAACATTGTAGGTGTTCTTTGTTTACATATAACAAGTTGGAGCATTGTTTAAATAAGTTAGAAGAAATTGAATTGTATAATTACTCCCATAAACACACAGAAGAATAGAAAACCGAAACAAAACACAATGTTAAGTAAGCGTTGGTCTTTGAATTTTTCGTCGTTATGGACGATCATGGTTTCGACACTCGTGTCACTAATGCGTTCAAGATCTACATATGTGTTAGACATGGTTGTATGTGATGGAATGAAGTATGTGTGGAGGATTCTTTCAAAATCGTATATATATAGTGATTTATTATATGTATTGTTTCCTATCCTATGTAGCAATTACTTTTTAATCTTGGACAAACAAGTCCATACAAACAGATACAAATCTATTCTGACATATGGTATGTTTGGAGTATGTTTTAAGATGTTTTTTGTGTTGTTTATAAAGAAGTATCGGGTTTGATAGTTTCACTCGTATGATCTCTATAGTAAAATTGAGTATAAGGTATGTTAAAATTGTTGATTTTTGGATACACTCTAACCCCGAATCTTCTTACAGTTTCATAACCTCTGAATTTTCCAACATGATCTTGAATATTTACATTTGTATCGACATAAAAAGTAGAATTGGAATTCGAAGAATCGTTAATTTCCAATATCATCCAATTAAAATATGGAAACCAAGTATTGTCAGGCAAACGGTAAAAAACTAATAATTTTAATTTATATAGAAGATCTGATTGTGGAGAATATGTATTTCCAATTATAAGAATTCTCAAAGTGTTATCTGATTTTAATATCAAATCAACAGCCGGTAAATCTATAGGATAATTATTAATAGGTATATTATCTGTTATATTGTGATAGGTATTGGGGGTTAAATCATATCTATCGCTCTTTACAATTGTTGGTATTGGTGGAATAGTAATCCCATTATAATCTAAATCTAAGATAATGGTGGACAGTGTGTGACTTGGATCATATGTTTTATCTGCATAAAGCCCACTATGCGTAAATATATATCTAGTATCATCGTCATCAAATATAAATTTTTCTTTTCTTTCGTTGATCTTTCCATAAATTACTTGCAATAACAATATAGGACTATTGTAATGGTTATAACTTAAATATGCATTGTATAACCTTTGTGTTCTCCATTGCGTTTTTGCTGAGATATAGTTTCCCATAGTGTTGTACACACGAATCAAGAAAAATGGGGGTGCAGAGTATTTAACTACTATTGTTGCGTTGGTTACCAAATTGGATGTATAATAGGTGTTGGTGTTGAATACCTTAATCAGCGTATAACCGTTATCAATTAATGTGGATTCTATTTCACTATTACTAAGTACTTGTGATACTCCCCATATCTCCAAATACGCAAAATTAGCACCGTCCGAGTGTGTGTAAGATATTTCATATGTCTCGTGTGTGGCGGTGGTGTTGACACACTTATATACAGTAATATGCGCAGCAGTAGGATATACAGTGATAAAGTTAGGTCCATAATTGTCTGAGGCAACGACCATACCGTATACCGTATATATTTTCACCAATCTAAAATTGTATTTTGAATTTTCTGCGAACGATCCGACAAACACCCCATTGGTCACCGTGGTCATCAACAAATAACCGTTAGTCTCTAAGTTTTCTATAGTTGGTGGATGATCGTTGATATATTCATTGAAATCACCTTCTCGATAATATAATCGAATCTCTTGTAAGGTTTCCACTGGATTGCCGTGACTGCCCTCGTTTGTCCATGAGAACTGAATCTCATGACTTTCGCCACTAACAATGTTTCGATAGCTGTATGTCACATTGCTCAAATAACTCGGAAGCGTCCCCAGATTGGTGGAGATGTTCGACACGCTGTCGCTCACCGCACTGATACCCGGATACGATTTGGTGATCTGAATATCGTACGCGCGAAAGTGCGCCAGTCCTGTGATGTTGAAGGGAGAGCTCGGCACTGAAGCGCTAGAATACGCCGACGCGTACGAACTCGTGCCGCCTGAAAGTTTGTACTTGATTTGAAAAGTTGACATAGTGTATGTGCCATCCGAGTTAGCGGCAAAGTGCACATTGATGGATGTGGTGTTGGTGCTCGATTCGTTGATCTCCGGTGCATCTGGAGGCAGATGAGGGCGTGTGAATGAAGCGTTCAAATACACATTTCTATAAAATCCTTGATTGGTTTTTGATCCCCATAAATAATAAGTATTTCCATAATCTAAATGATTTGTTAAATTATAATGAAATGTAGTACTACCAGGTGTAAATGAAATTATTGAATTTAATGTTGATGATGAATTTGAGAAATACAATGTTAACCCGGAATATTCATATATATTGATAGTTATTGATGACACTGTAACATTAGTGATAGAATTATTTGAAGTAGATACAGTAGGAATACTTATTACCGATGATATGTCTTTTGTTATCAAAAGTATAAATCCTAGAGAATCTTCCATTCGTATATCAAAACTAGTTTGTGGACTTGAATTATTTAATTCACTAGTAGTTATCGTTCCTTGTGAACTTGTTGAATTCGATATAGTGTTCAACGACCCACCAGATATTGTGTATCGGGTATTGAAATTACGAATATCGTAACTAAATTGAAACTGTCGTGTTGAACCAGATTTGTATGTACCGTTCTGGACTGTAAAGGTTGGATTGGTTATATTTAAAACAGAAGAATGGTTAGAATATTCGTTGTAAACATTGTATGCACGGATTGTCCATGGTTGTGCCATATTTAAAGGAGAATAAGTAATGGTGTGACTTGTTACATTTTCCAATATTGTAGGAGAAGTACTAATCGGACTTGAATTTCTATAAAGTTTATATCTTATGATAGATAAATTTATACCCGATTTTGTACCTGATGATGCTGTCCAAGAAAATCTATAAGTATTTGTACTTACAAAAGTTACGCTTAAATTCGTTGGTATACTTGGTACTGGAAACTCAAACGCAGACAAAGTAAATGAAGGTGTGTTCATTATTGCAAAAGAACTACTCTCACTTTGAATCTCAAAGGTGTGTTCAGTGTTGTTCTTCACATAAGAATTTCCATAGCTACTAGATATTTCACTTGTTAAAATATTAAAATCAATAGATTTACTTGATTCAGAATCTAAATTTTGTGTTTGACTTGAATTATGATATGGAATCAGGATAGTTGACCCCCATCCTATTTTTACTTTGAATGTAACCGTTATTCCAGGAACTTGTGTTGCGTGACCAGTGAATGTAATATTGAATTTAGTTTCATCTACTATTGTTACATTCAAACCGATAATAAACTCTATAGTAGCAACACTTCTCGGTTCAAGTATCACATTTTCCACTACTGTGTTCGTCCTTAAATTTGTGAATGTAGCAACTACGGTGTAGAATCTGCCCGCTTGAAGCGGATGCGTGCTGTTACCAAGTGTAAAGGTTTGTGGTGACAAAAAAGGCAAGGACAGTGTGGTAGTCTGGACGAAATCATGCGGAGTCGCTGTAGACAAATCCAAAATGGTTCCTGTCGGGTGATCGTATACTCGAAACGTCACGTCATACTCGAAAGAGTCGTAGCGACTACCACCGCTGTTGGTGAAACCGGTAATATCCATTCCGATGTTCTGACCCGACGTCAGAGATGATGTTATAGCCAACAAACCCGTCTCATCCAACTGACTTTTAACTAAATCCAGTAAACTCACAGTCCCTATCATAATATTAGAACCAACATCTATTCCGCTGTTTAGACTAGACATCATATTCACTCCCGTCATACTATCGAAATTCAACAAAGGTTCGTTAACGCCATCCTTTATATCTATTGTAGTTAATTTAGTTGTAGTTAATTTGTTCCCTACATATGTACCGAGAGTCGAGATATCATGTGAACCAGATGTTATCGTCGGTAATAAATGAATATCAGATTCTATAAAATTACCGTTTATTACTTGATAAATATAATTCGATAAAGAAGTTAGTTGATCTGAAAAATAATCTGTGTATTTTTTATAAGTTATGTTTTCACTTTGAAAATAAATATTATTATTTGCCGATATGTTAATATAATGATGTTTGTTATTAATATGTGAATGTGTGGCAGACACCCCTGATGTATGAATCTCGTCCACTATTGTTTCTCCGTTATTGTTATTTAAATCTATAAAACCACTTGTATCCGAAATATTTACACTTTCACTCCATGAGTTATTATTCATATCAGATACAGGAACATTTGTATAGGATTCATCAAAGACAACTTTTCTAATATACTCGTCAAATGGAATATAATTTATGAGAATATTACTTGTAGAAAAACGAATTTGGGTGTTCGTTTCTATAGTTAAATCCGTATCCGAATGTAAATGAACCACATCAATTTCCTTATTTATAATTATATTATCTGTCATACTAACCTCTTTAAAAAATAAAAATGATTTATTTTCAGGGATATATACAACAACAATATTTTCCTAAAGCTTTTTAAGCATTTGTCTTTCTATTAATTTCATAAACCATCAAACCAATCTCTGTGGCCAGATGGTCGTCAGAAAATCGTTTTTTTCTTACTTTTTCATACAGTGTATTCTCAATAATTAATCTATCAATGATTTCAAGATAAAGTGGTACAAGTTTTTCATACATTTCATCCGATTTGGGTAATACGATTTCAAATCCATTAATGGTGTTGAAACGATTTACAGTATTGATGTAAGTTTGCTTGTTATCCATGATATTTGCGTATTGATATTTACAAAGTTATAATTTTTCAATTTTTTATTCCAAAGACAAAATGTATCTTTCATTATGTGGTCTTCGTAGATTATGGATTAATTGTGATCGGGTTTTCTTGTTTACCTTTCTAACATTTTTGAACCGAGCTAATTGTCTAAGTTCTATGACATTGAATTGAATCGGATATTCTATATATAAGAATTGTTTGATATCATCGAATGCGTTCAACACATCTTTGTATATTTGTTCTTCAAAAAGGAATCTAAAAAACATTGTTGCTTTATAGTAATTGTAAGAATGGTTCAAAAAACCTAAATGATAAAACAAACTCTGCATTAATTCTAAATCATTAACCAACGCGATCCATAAATTATTAATGAAGAACTGTTTGATTAAGGAAGTAACATTTCTCATCGAATCTCTTAGCATATTATATGTGACCAAATCTGCTTCCATGTAAAAAATTAGAAGATCTGAACCTTCGATGTAATTTTTATATATTTTATTTGCAGGATCTATGTAATCTTCTCTCAATTTATTTTGGTAAAAGGTCTTGTTCAATGAGTTGAATAATTTAGACAAATGGCGTAATGAGTTGATTGTGGGTGCATCTAATTGTTTCCATATGATAGAACAAATATCAAAATTGCTAAAAACAATGTCCATATTTATTTAAAAAAATTGATATATTATTATTACTGTATATTTAGTTTTAAAATAAAGAATATGCTTACTTCATTAGGACAATACATTTATCAGCTTATGATATTTTATGTTATTGTTTTATTCGGGCTCTATCTTTTAGTAATCTTGAATGTTGTAAAAGAATTCTGTTCAAAATCGATGGCAACAATATCAGAGTAATTATGGTTCACTGAATGTTAATTCTATAATTTTATTGACTAAACTGCATTTACATTTAGCGGATAGATTTATAGTCCCTTCTGTTTTGTTTTTTATGAAACACATAAAATTGAGAATGCTTTTTCTAGAAGGACAAGGATGTTGATATTTATAAGATATTTTCATCAACACCGTATTCCAGAAACACAACGGGTAAGTGGTATATTCTTTTTTATATTCAAATTGCACCATGATATTATCATACATACACGCATTCAAAAACGGTTCTATGATTTGATCTGATATGAGTGTGCTCCATTCAATAGTCTCTTGATTGAAATTTAACAAGTTTTGTTTTATTTTGTTTCCAAAGACATTTTGTAACTTGGGAAATAATATGTTTCGATACATACCTCTTATAGACCATAACGGAGTGGTGTCCTTAAAATAGGGCACATCATGTTCGTGAGCAAAATCGTAAATTTCAGATTTATAAACATTAAGCAATGGTCGTTTAATACATACATCTTGTATAACAGAAGACTCTTTAAGAACAGCTAAATTAAGTATGGATCTTCCCCTACATATGTTCGTAAAAATATTTTCGATAGTATCGTCCTTATGATGCGCTAAAAGGATACAATCAACATGGTGTAACCTCATAATCTCTCTGTATAAAGTGAACCGTATATCTTTTGTAATTCCTTCGTAATCAGATCGTTTGGAAGAATCTCTGGTAATATGTGTAATTTGTTTTGTATATAAAATGATGTCGTTAAAACCACACCATTCTTTCAAAAATAGTTCTTCTTGTGTTGATTCTGTTCGGTTGTTATAATTAATATGTATGGCAATAACCTTTTTTCTCAAATAATGTAACAAAGATAACAATACCATGGAATCGACACCACCAGATAACGATACCACAAAGGTATTGGTCTTGGACGCATCACATAACTCTTTCAATGATGTGAAGACATTATTGGATTCGTTATATATAAAATCATTAATGGCAATATTGGAATTCGGTAAATATTCCAAAACAGTATCGTAATTTTGATAATTCATCGGTAAAAGATGAATTCATTAAAAATAATAATCATCAAATTTTAAAAGTTGTATTAAACACTTCCGTCGTAAATAAATTTGAGAAGTATCCCTATCATTACCATTCGTCCATTGAGAAGTTCAATATCTGATGTAAATGGTTTTTTTTCCTGTTCTAGTTCGATATCTTTGGTGATAATTGTTGAAAAAGCAACAAGTAACGAAGTTGCCAATACGAGTACATAGTTATCCCTAAGTTGTTCGATATAGTTATGCCCTGATATTTTTTCCTGAATCGAACCACAAACATAACCAAGCATAGCAAGTCGCGAGTTCATTTGTTCAGCAACATTCCATCGATTCTTTTTTACTGTCTTAAGTTTAGGTCGAATATTAGAACATGTTGAGGTAGTTGCGCGAACGATTTTTCTTTTTGTATCGGTCGATTGATGACGAAGAGAGAGAAATAGATGCGATGATAGTACGGTACAACTCATTCTACTTCTATCAATAAAAAAATCTTTAAATACTTATTTAAATTTAAATCACTATGTAAAGAAGATATATTAAATGAGTGTTATTATTTACAGAAGACTTAGATGCGAAAACTTTTACAATTATTTAAGAAAGGAACTTAACAAAAGAATCATAAAACATTGGTAGTTTAAAAATTAACGAGTTTGAACTTCTCACGGATGTCTTTTTTTGGGGGAGGGGGGGTCGTGTCGTCGTTGATAACCTGAATTTCTTCACACGCGGCTCGCTTCGCTTCTATATTCGCAAGTATCTCTGCTACCATAATTTCTTGTTCTCTTCCCCCATCTTCGAGGTCCGTTACGATCGGTCTTAAGAAAAACAGTAAAAATCGGTATTTAAAAAAAATTGAAAGAAAATAACAGAAGTTTCAAGCAGTTTTAACATACAGTGCGTATATATATATACCTGTTTAAATCATGCTGTTCGACACCGTTGAAGACGCTAACAAGTTCGCTTCTCGCATCACCAAACTGAGAAAAGAGAAACGCATTTCCGAAGAAGATTACAAGAGAATGTGCTGTGAAATTGCGAAGCAGTTTTACAAGATGCAGTATCGTAACAATCATCATGTAGTAATCTCCAAAAAGGGGACCACTAATAATCGGAGAAAGCTATCTTGCTTGAGCAGGATGAGCAAATAGAAACTGTATCCAACCACACACTAACTAGTGTATAAAACCAATAAAAAAAGTTCAAAAGAACTATTTTTTATTTAATTTGCTGTTACAAGAAAAAATTGATAAAAGATAGATTTTTCAAATACAATCTGTTACTATTGACAAACTCTACGGTTTCAATCATGACTACCATCAAAGACATCGAGCAGAACCACAACGCTATGTGGCTCGCTTACTGTAAGACGACAATCAAGGAAACTAATATGAAAGAAACGTCCGATTTATACAAATTCATATCAAACATGTTTCTGATATTGGTCAAGTATTACAACAAGGATAGAAGTGTCTACAACACTATCTACAAGTTCTTGTGCTTCGGAAACAACTTCACAAGCTCTCTCAAAGAAACGCTTATGAAGTTCTTCAGAAATGTCATGAAAGACGACGAAAAGGAAAAACACTACAAAAACTTGTTCAAAATATTTCGATCGAAAACTCAACGAGAAAAATTAATGAAGACTCTTCATGAAAAACTTCTGAATCTGATAAACAGTCAGCAGTGTATCGTTCATGTTAAAACAGAGACCGCTGAAGACAACAAGAAAGAGTATGCTAGAGAGATTATAAAGAACAACATATTGCACCAGAAGGAACTCCAAATACACAGAAACGAACTCGCAAAGCGCGACGACACGATCAAACATTTGCTATCGATGCTTGCCGAAAAAGACAAGACCGCGGAGGGCAAAGATCAGATCATTACGAATTTACAAAACGACAACTTAGTACTGAAGAACGCTTTTCAGGCGTTAACAAACCATTTGAACAAATAAGAGTGATTGAACAAACAAATACCTCCCCATGTTTTCATTGTTTCACATAATCAATCCCTTAACAAAGAAATCATAAAGCATATTGGTAGTTTGAATCCGATAATTAAGATGATTGAATTCAAATAAAAAAAGCATACGACACCTGCAGGATTTGAACCTACGCGGGAATTTCCCAATAGATTTCAAGTCTATCTCCTTAACCAAACTCGGACAAAGTGTCGTGTGTAATGAAGTAATTAAATACTTAATATGTCAGCATATATTTTAAATGCACAATCAAACGCATATTTCATCATTCTTTGATTTCAAAATAATATTTAATGTGTTTGTAATATCAGAAAATTCGTTTTTGACACATTCGTGCAATTGTTTATGTAACAGAGTATTGTATTTCTTTTCCAATTTTTCATATTTTTTTTCCAACATACGATAATCGCTGTTCAACTTTTGATGATTGACGAATCTAGTCGGTATATTACCCATATTTATAAATTATATAAATTATATTATCAAATTTTAAGTTTATTTAACGAAATAAGACAAACAAAGAAAAATGGATGTAGTAATATATATTAATTCTAATTTTTTAAGGCAGTAAAATGGAAAAGGTGTGTGAGTATTCTTTTTTTTTGTTTAGTTTAAATTGTGCCATTTTTAATCTTCAATGATGTAATATGAGGATAAATAATGAACAGTAATATACAGATAAGAGATGAAATCGTTGAATACCTATTAAATATTATCAACATCACTGATCCATTTGATACTTGTGAAGAATACAATAATGCTGATGAAATAAGTGATGTTAATTTGACAAAAGTTTTGAACAATGTAGAATATTTGAATTCCAATCAAACACAGCAAGAATGTTCCATATGTTTGGAATCAAATGAAAAAGATAATTGTTACGGAAAGTTACCATGTAATCATATATTTCATGTAACTTGTATATTACAGTGGGTATACAAAAACAATACAACATGCCCTATCTGTAGAATACAAATATTCAATTAATGGTGTCTATCGATTCTGTTCAATTCATAAAATCAAAAATGCTGTGTAATATGTTTTCTAGAACTTTATCATAAAAATCGGTATGTTTATTCCAAATCTTTCGGGTAATGTTATACAATTTGAACTTCAATTGGATTTGTTCTTCTTTTAACAAACTCATACCAACATCTTTATAAGTGTATCTTCTTGAAATGTTATACATCACATATTTGTTATAATTATTTACTATGCGTAATATCAAATCATAGGTTGATATATCTGGTGTTCGATTATATTTTTTCAACCCCTCCTTATTTTTTACTAATCCATGACAATCATCGCCCTCACTACAACCAGATCCGTCTGTGTAAGGTAGGTTGTCGTGTTTTACATAATCAATATTGTGTAATTCGATAAATGCTGATGTAATTGTCAAAGGAGCATCTTGAATTATTTTATCGATCCATTTACATTGCCTAAGAGACTCGTATCTTTCGTTTTGATTCATAACAGGTATACCTTTATACATGATTGTATCGTTATCATTATACACACCGACAATTAATGTAGTCTTTGGATACATTTCTTTTATTTGTTCTAAGCATTTAGCATGCCCATAATGAAATAAATCAAAAATACCATCAGTATATATTGTAATTGAATTTTCCATTACAATATATATTTCAATTGATACAATTGTTTATTGTTTAATTAATGTCAAAAGCGTTAAAAATTGAAATAAAATACCGATCTTTTGGCATTTAACTTACTTTGATTACTACATCATGATGAATGACAGATGTTGCACTGTTTGTACTGAACCGTTCAATAAGAAAAACAAAAAGATTACTTGTACTTCTTGTGACTATGATGTATGTTCCAAATGTGTTGAAACATATTTTCAGACATCTAAAGCAGCACCTCAGTGTATGCATTGCCATCGTCCTTGGAATCATCAATTCATCTTAGAAAATCTTGGTAACACGAGTTATAAGAGAATCAACAATGTACAAAAGGATTTATTATACAATGAACAGAAATCTTTGTTCCCGCATACACAAGGATATGTATCTTTGATAAATCAATACAATACAAATAACGACAAAGTTAAAAATCTCAGACAACAACTGAATGACTTAAAAGACCAACTCTCCGATTTATACAATGAAAACATAAGAATTAACAACATAACAAACAGAATGGAATCTAATTTTATGGATAATCATAATTTAACAATTAATGGTCCTCTCGTGGATTCAAAAAATAAAGCGCAGAAAACTTATATACAAGCATGTGGAATTCTCGAATGCAAGGGATTCATAGGTACGAATGGAGTTTGTGGTATATGCTCTGCTGTCTTTTGTACAAAATGTATGGTTCTTAAAAATGAAAATCATGAATGCAATCCAGATGATGTTTCCTCCTTGGAATTGATAAAAAAAGATAGTAAAAACTGTCCTAAGTGCAATAGTTTGATTCAGCGTATTAGTGGTTGTCCCGATATGTTTTGCACTTCTTGCTACACTACATTCAACTGGAATACCTTGAAAATAGATTACAATGGAAACAGCAATCCTATGTATTATCGGTGGTTGAGAGAGGGAACAAACATTGTCGATACTACTAATAATAATCACAATTGTGATGTGATAACCATGTCTAGAGTGTTTTCTTCATCCAATTTCAAGAAACAATCGAAAATGTTCCAAACATCTCTATCCAAAGCACTTCAATCTTTAGATCATTCAAATCGTTACGGCAATCCTTATAATTATAACACTGTGAGAATAGACAACACTGTGAGTTATGAGACATTGACATTACAAACTAGATCAAAATTTATGATGAATAAAATTACGGAGAAAAACTTCAAAACTCAATTGATGAAAATCCACAAAGGAAAAGAATACAATAGTAATATAACCCAAATTAGGAATATGATCAATCTATACAAAAATGATATGATGCGTGCTATCGTTTTGTCTGAAATTTTTGCTCCAGACACATGCATTCAAGAATATGTTCAATTTAGTGAATATATCAACAATTGTGTGTATCATATAAAAACCGTATTTTATAATTATAAACCAACTAATGATACATATACCGGTTTCATTGCAACTCCTTCTCAAATAGTAAACCGTTATCAACAAGTATAGAAAGAAATAACGACTCTAAAAAGCATTTAATCTTCGTATATTGGAAACGATCCTGTATATTCGTCACCGAAAATAAAATTGTCATTTTTTGTTATATTAAGATGTTTGACGCTGTATTCGAGTTTATCGATTTTTTTGTTGAAATGATCTAATGTATCCCATACGGCTACACATTCTTTCGTATCTTTCAACAATGGATTCGAACATTTGAGAATCATGCGATTCAGTTTTGGATTCACTGATTTTCTCTCGGAAAAATAAATTGGAGATAAATGTGATTTTGATGCGTTCACAAACAATTTCATTTATTCAAACATTATTTAAATAATTGACTATTTTTTTAAGTATATATTTGTCGAACGATGTTAGTAAAAGTACATTATCCTCAACGAATCGCATATTGTAGTAAGCAGTATTCCAATAGAACATCGTATGATAAAAAAAAACTTGTGACTACAAAAAAAAGGTTACAAATCGCCTTAAAAAACAAACTAGACAAAGTAAAAAGTTATGTTGAATGTGATCCGTTCGAAAACAAGCTTTCTGTGTCGTGTACACAAATGTGGGATGAAATAGAGGAGTTGTCTAGTGCGTTACATGACATTAAAGTTAAGCTAGAACATCAGGATAACGAGAATGTTGTCAGAAACACGAAGATGTTGAACGATTATTACAATAACAATTTGAATGAGGATTCTCTAGAATTGTGAATATATGAACACACATTACATAAAAAAGTGGGAACAGTTTCGCATTGGTTATTTTTATCAAAATATTCTCTCAGGTTTTTTGGATACAAAAGGCACATATATTAAGTCGAACATTGAATGACTGTCCATGTTCTTTTTTTTTCTTTTTGTAGTCCTTTCAAAAATATTGTTTATAAATGAAGCAAAATATCGAACGAGAATAATTGAATATGTATCATTAAAATATACACAACAAACAGCATTATCAAGAATAATATCATGTTTGCAAGAACACAAGTTATTATTTGGCGGATCATGATTGTTTATCTCAAAATACAAATGCATTTTATCAATTTTTTCATTCATGTAGTTGTCTGTCGAATCGTTGTTTTTAAGAAGATTCGTAAATTTGTCAGCAACATAGCAGCACAGCATCATGATCGATTTGTTTTTACTACATAGTTTGTCATTTCATCACAAATAACATGGGTTGTGTATATAATAGATTTTTTAGTTCGTCAAGTTTTTTTTTGATAAATTTGATGTCTTCGTAATCGCCATTGGTGCTTTCGTCAGTCAATGCTCCAATTGCATAAGCATATTCATAAGACCATCTATCATATGAGTTTTTGTGGTTACAATAATCATGGAACATTTTAAGTGTAAATTGTTTCATACTTAAATGTTGATAATATGAGCCGTTAATTATTATCAAATTTTTAATATTTTAATTTAAAAATGGAGGGTTGGAATGAAAATAAGGGTAAACTGGCTAAGTTGCTGTATTATTCAGGATGTATCAAGTTTGGATCTTTCGTATTGAAATCGGGTATTACAAGTCCTATATACATCGATTTGGACATCGCCATATCCTTCCCTGTATTATTGAAAACGATAGCTGCAGAATATATTAGTATTCTTGATGAACTACATTTCGATAAAATTGTTGCTTTACCTTACACCGGATTACCTATAGGAACAGCAATCTGTTTAGAAAAAGAACTACCTATGCTATATCCCCGTAAAGAAACAATAACTTACGGAACAGAGGCTTCCATTGAAGGAATTTATTACAAGGACGAAAAGGTGGTTATTGTTGATGATTTTGTTACATCCGGGAATTCTGTATATGATGCTTTAGATAAAATAAACGAAGTGGAACTGATAGTTAAAGATATCGTTTTGTTAATCGATATAGAAAGCGAGGGTCGTGATAGACTAACAGGAGATGGATACAATTTACATTTTATTTTCAAGTTGAAAGAAATGTTAGGTTATTGGAAAAGCGAAAGATTGATCTCAGTAGACACATATTTACAAGTCAATGCTTTTTTGTCAAATACCGTTGCTCGTCATTGATTCGTTTTCAAACATTCTTTCTAACCATTTGATACTTTGTTACTTATAAATATTTCACAATTAAACTGTATTAAGGATAAATTCAAGTTCTAAATAAAGATAACAATGAGTGAAAAAGAGCATCTTTCCGTGGTCATTTGTGGACATGTTGATTCTGGTAAATCAACAACGACAGGTAGACTTCTATTCGAGTTGGGTGGTATCCCAGAGCGTGAAATGGAAAAACTAAAAGCGGAAGCGGAAACGCTTGGTAAGTCCAGTTTTGCGTTTGCGTTCTATATGGACAGAGCGAAAGAGGAACGAGAGCGTGGTGTAACGATTGCCTGTACAACCAAGGAGTTTTTCACGGAGCGTTGGCATTACACCATTATTGACGCTCCGGGTCACAGAGATTTCATCAAAAATATGATTTCGGGTGCTGCCCAGGCGGATGCTGCTGTGCTTATGGTGCCAGCAGACGGTAATTTTACTACCGCCATTCAAAAAGGAGACCACAAGGCGGGTGAGGTGCAAGGTCAAACTCGTCAACACGCGCGTCTTATCAATCTACTTGGTGTGAAACAGATTATTGTGGGTGTGAATAAGATGGATTGTGATATGGCGAATTACACGAAGGCACGATATGATGAGATTGCGGACGAAATCAAGAATATGTTGATTCGTGTTGGGTTAAAGAAGGATTTTGTAGAGGGTTCTATTCCGGTTCTACCTATTTCTGGTTGGATGGGTGATAATCTTATCACAAAATCTGAAAAAATGGATTGGTGGAAAGGTGTTGATGTGAAAAAGAGTGACGGAAGCATGATTCATGTACACACCCTTCTCGACACACTGAACGATTTCGTGGAGAAACCCGAACGCAAGAGTGACGCACCTATGCGCTTGCCGCTAGCGGGCATTTACAAGATTAAGGGTGTGGGTGATGTTCTAGCGGGTCGTGTGGAACAGGGTATTGTAAAACCCAACGAGGAGGTTGTCTTTCTGCCCACTCACACGGCTTCGAACCCCTGTATTGGCAAGGTGTTCACTGTAGAAATGCACCACAAACGCGTGGATGCCGCTAATCCTGGTGATAATGTTGGTATGAACATCAAAGGTCTTGATAAACTGAATATGCCTCGTTCTGGGGATGTTATGATTTACAAAAAAGATACCACTCTAACAACTGTAAAAAGTTTCACTGCTCAAGTTCAAACTCTGGACATTCCTGGTGAAGTCAAGGTGGGATACTCTCCTATTGGTTTTGTGCGTTGCGGTAGAGCGGCGTGTCGTATTACGGAGATTACCTGGAAACTGGGTAAGGAGACCGGTGGCAAAAAAATGGAATCACCTCATTCCCTGAAATCGAACGAGGTGGCGGAGGTTGTGCTTGAACCCCAACAACCTTTGATTGTTGATTCTTTCAAGAACTGCGAGGGACTTTCTCGTATTGCGTTTTTGGATGGAAACTCTGCGGTGATGCTGGGTAAGGTGACGAAAACGGTTGCCAAGACTTGTTAAGAATTGGCGATTATGTCCAATCAGAATTGGCGATTA
>Ga0209713_10000177_pt1 | contig 35220 bp, 26 predicted proteins | sample ArcOceMetagenome_3_FD_187444 | JGI IMG/M metagenome (GOLD analysis project Ga0209713, IMG submission 187444) | Marine eukaryotic phytoplankton communities from Arctic Ocean - Arctic Ocean- Svalbard ARC20M Metagenome (SPAdes) (version 2) | ecosystem: Environmental > Aquatic > Marine > Oceanic...
AAAGAATCAGGTGTTATTAACGCAAACAATCTTGGTGAGTCTAAAGTAGCTTTAGTTTACGGACAAATGAATGAGCCACCAGGTGCACGTATGCGTGTAGGTCTTACAGCACTAACAATGGCAGAATTTTTCCGTGATGTAAACAACCAGGATGTTTTACTATTCATTGATAACATCTTCCGCTTTGTTCAAGCAGGTTCTGAAGTTTCTGCTCTTCTAGGTCGTATGCCTTCTGCAGTAGGTTACCAGCCAACTCTAAGTACTGAAATGGGTGGACTACAAGAACGTATTACTTCTACAAAGACAGGTTCAATTACTTCAATTCAAGCAGTTTACGTACCAGCTGATGATTTAACAGATCCAGCTCCAGCAACTACGTTTGCTCACCTTGATGCGACAACTGTATTATCACGTAACCTAGCAGCTAAAGGTATTTACCCTGCAGTAGATCCACTAGATTCAACATCTACAATGCTACAACCGTGGATTCTTGGTGATGATCATTACGATACAGCTCAAGCAGTTAAGAAGACACTTCAGCGTTACAAAGAACTTCAAGATATTATTGCAATTCTTGGTCTAGACGAATTATCGGAAGAAGATCGTTTAGTTGTAGCACGTGCTCGTAAAGTTGAGCGTTTCCTTTCTCAGCCATTCTTCGTAGCTGAAGTATTTACAGGTTCACCAGGTAAGTACGTAAGTCTTGCACAAACTATTACTGGTTTCAAAACAATTCTTGCTGGCGAACTAGATGAACTTCCAGAGCAGGCTTTCTACCTAGTAGGAAACCTTGAAGAAGCTGTGGAAAAAGCAGCTTCATTAAAGTAATAGAATCTTAAGTTTTTTAGGAGGTTGAATCCATGAGTTTACAAGTTTGTATTATGGCCCCAGATCGTATTTTTTGGAATGAAGAAGCAACTGAACTAATTCTTCCAACTAATACTGGGCAAATGGGAGTATTAAAAAACCATACACCATTAATTACTGGTCTTGATATTGGTGTTATGTTAGTTAGATCAGGGACAGAATGGGTTTCAATGGCATTAATGGGTGGCTTTGCTCTTGTAAAAGACAATAAAGTAACTATCCTTGTTAATGAAGCTGAACTTGGTTCTGACATTGATTCTGAAGAAGCAGAAGCACAATTTAATGCAGCGAAAGCAACGCTTGAAAGTGCAGCAGGCCGAAAGGAAAAAATTGAAGCAAACCTTGCTTTTAAACGTGCTCGTGCGCGTTACCAGATAAACTCAGCTAAGATGTAATCTTAGTATATTTTATCTTTCAAGCTTATTAGGCTTGAAAGATAAAATTTTTTTTATTTCTCAATTTGGAAAAAGTTAAATGTAAATTTTCGGTTCTTAATAACAACTATTAAACAACCTTATATTGTTACTGAACTTTTTTAAAATACAACTAATTTAAGCATTAATAAATTTTCAATTGAAAATTATTAAAAAAATTAAGAATAAAAAAAGATTGGAACCTATTTTCCATTAAACATAAAGAACCATATTTTATTCTAAATACCTAACACTGAATGTAAATCTTCTTCTTTAAACGACTTTACAATGAAATTTTTAATGCAAGTAGCAAAAATGTACTTTTTTTTATTTGGATTAATAAATATCTGGGGCGAAAGGATTCGAACCTCTGAATGACGGGGCCAAAACCCGTTGCCTTACCACTTGGCCACGCCCCAATTTCTCTAGAAATATAATAACATGAAATAAAAAAAACTTCAGTAGTACTCAGTTTACTTTTTTATTTTACTAAAAAAACTTTCAAACTCAACCATTCCATAACGTTGTGTAATTTCAATAGCTAGAGGATAAAAGTAGTCATTTTCTGGTATTTTTTTTAGCACTAAAGGTGCAGTCTCTAAATTTTGAATTACTTGTTGTTCTATTTTTTTCTCTAGATTTAAATTTCCATTTCTTGTTTTCGGTAATTGGCGTACATACTTAACAATCATTTTTAAAACTAAATAAGACTTTAAAAATCAAACACTTCATTAATTACCATTTTCTCTTTCAATAAAGAGAGAGAAAATGATAACAAAATTATTAGAAATTCATTTCAGCTAACTGAACTTTCTCGAATTGCTTCTTCTTTAATACTAAGAAAACTTGTCCGATAATCGTAAATGAAAGGAATAACAGTAATCCTTGAACACGTGATGGATCTTGTAAAACAATTTCCGTTTCTGTTTGTCCAAAACCACCAACGTTAGGGTTATTAGTTAAAGGCTGATCTGCTTTAACAACTGTACCTTCGCTAACAATTAATTCTGGACCTGCTGGAATCACGTTTGTAACAGTAGAACCATCAGCAGTTGTAATTACAACTGATGTGCTCTTTTTATCAGCTAAGATCTGAGATACTGTACCTGCAGCTGAAGAATTGTAAACAGTGTTATTACTTTTTTCACCTGTAGGGTAAATTTGACCACGGCCACGGTTACCACCAAGATAGATAGGGTATTTAAGGAAATAAACATCCTTATCTGTTGCAGGGTTTGGAGAAAGAATAGGGAAAGTCATTTCACTGTATGTTTTTCCAGGAACTGGACCAACTACAATAATATTTTTCTGATCTTCACTATATGGCTGGAAGTAAAGGTTATTTACTTTAGCTTTTAATTCATCAGAAATTCTTTCAGGTGGAGCAATTTGGAAACCTTCTGGAAGAATAAGAACAGCACCTACATTTAAAGGTCCTTTTTTACCATTTCCTAAAACTTGCTTTACTTGCTTGTCATATGGAATTTCTACTACTGCTTCAAAAACTGAATCAGGTAATACAGCTTGTGGTACTTCGATATCTACTGGCTTTTGTGCTAAGTGACAATTAGCACAAACAATTCTACCTGTAGCTTCACGAGGATTCTCATAACCTTGCTGTGCATAAATAGGATAAGCTTCAGCAGGTAAAGAATAACCTAAGAAAAGAAATACACTAGCGAAAATCGCTGGCATTTGTGAACGAATTGAAAAAGAGTTTTTCATAATTTGTAATCCTTTATAACTTTATTCTTATTATAAACACCTCAACAAGAAAGAATTCGTTTTCTTTTCTAAAAAGGTATCTTAACTTTGTTAAAAACGTAATTAATTAAGTCCTTCAATAGATACTTGTAAAAATGAAGCAAGTTGAGCAGCTTTTTTCTCAATTTCCCCAACTGTCATAGGCTGGCCTATTCGGGTAAGGGGTATTTCTGGTCGTCCTTTAACACGGATATATAAAGCTCTTTTCGGGTTTACTCCTTCTTTTAATTCGACACGAATCGCTTCAATATCTTTAAGAAAATAAGTTAATTGGACGCGTCGGTTTTTTCCTGGAAAACCCCAACGAAAAATAGACATTGTACCTTCAGCTTTATTAAATTCATTATATCCTTCGCCAATACTCCAAAAAATAATTAGCCATAAATAAAGACTTAATAAAAAAGCAAGAATCCCGTAGAAACACATTACTAAACCTTGTGGAAAGAAAATAATTTCTTCTGCATTAAGAAAAGGTAAAATATTAAACCCTAAATAACTTGATAAACCTACTGTGAAAAAACAAAGTGCGCCAAAAAATAAAACAGTAGCCCACCAATAATTGCTTAGTCTTCGCGATCCAACCACTTGTTCACGAAAAATTGAGTCAGTAGTTGAAGTGAAAGAATTATCCATAACAGAATTTTTTTATTTATTACTTGATTTCTTTACTTTTTATAATTCGATACAGAGAAAGTAATTTCTCTGTATCGAATACATTCTATTATGCTTTAATTTCTAAAACAACACCAGCACCTACTGTTCGGCCACCTTCACGAATCGCGAAACGCATACCTTTTTCAATAGCAATTGGTTGAATTAGTTCCACTTCCATTTTTACTCGGTCACCAGGCATTACCATTTGTGTAGGTGAATCATCATCTGCACGGAAAGATTCAATCTTTCCAGTAACGTCTGTTGTACGTACATAAAATTGTGGTCTGTATCCTTCAAAGAATGGTGTATGGCGTCCACCTTCTTCTTTTGTTAAAATATAAACTTGAGAATCAAATTTTGTGTGTGGTTTAATAGTTCCTGGTTTTGACAGAACCATACCACGTTCAATCTGGTCTTTCTGAACACCACGTAGTAATACACCAACGTTATCACCAGCCATAGCTTCTTCTAGACTCTTTTGGAACATTTCTAGACCAGTTACTGTTGTCTCTTGAGTGTCCATTAGACCTACTAATTCAACAGTTTCACCTACTTTAACAATACCACGCTCAACACGGCCAGTCGCTACAGTACCTCGACCAGTAATTGAGAATACATCCTCAACAGCCATTAAGAAATCTTTGTCTGTTTCTCGTGCTGGTGTAGGAATATATTCATCAACAGCATCCATTAACGCATAGATTTTATCAACCCATTCGCTTTCACCTTTTTTTAATGTAGGATTTTCTGTTAGAGCTTCTAAAGCAAGTAATGCAGAACCTGGAACTACAGGAAGATCATCCCCAGGGAATTCATAGTTACTTAGAGTTTCACGAACCTCTAATTCAACTAATTCTAGAAGTTCTTCATCATCTACTTGATCCTGTTTGTTTAAGAAAACAACAATATTAGGTACACCAACCTGCTTTGCTAAAAGAATGTGCTCTTTTGTTTGTGGCATAGGTCCATCAGCACCTGATACTACAAGAATTGCACCATCCATTTGCGCGGCACCTGTAATCATGTTTTTTACATAATCTGCGTGACCTGGGCAGTCAACGTGCGCGTAATGACGATTTTCTGTTTCATATTCAACGTGAGCAGTATTAATAGTAATACCACGAGCTCGCTCTTCTGGTGCTGAATCAATATCAGCATAACCTTTTGCAGAACCGCCACTAGCTGCTGCTAATGCCATTGTAATTGCTGCCGTTAAAGTTGTCTTACCGTGATCAACGTGCCCAATTGTACCAATATTAACGTGCGGCTTTGTACGTTCAAATTTTTCGCGTGCCATAAAAGATTCTTTTAATTTAGTTTGGTTCGATTTTAGTTTATTTAGGTTAATTAATCCTTTTAGGTTAACTAACACAATCTTAACAGAAAGCAAGCAAATCATCTAGTATTAATCTAAATCAAAGATAGTAGATAAAGTTTTTAGAATTAAACCTATATATAGGTTTTTTGTTAGTTAAACAAGAGTGACTGAAATATATACCCATAATCTTTTTGGAAATAGGAGTGCCAATAAATAAAAGTATTAATATAAGTAATTGAATTTTTTAACTTGTTTAGATTTTAAAATTCTTTATATCTAGTAGGTTTTACTATATTAATTTTTTATATTGTAGCCTTTATCTAAAGGCTACAATATAAAAAATTAGAAACGGAAATGTGCAAATGCTTTGTTAGCTTCTGCCATTCTGTGCGTTTCCTCGCGTTTACGAGTTGCATTACCTGTTTGATTTGATGCATCAATGATTTCATTTGCTAACTTTGAAACCATTTCACGCCCAGGTCGGTTTTTAGCTGCTTCAACAAGCCATCGTAAACCAAGTGTTGTACCACGTTCTGTATTTACTTCAAGAGGTACTTGGAATGTTGAACCACCAACACGTCGAGATTTTACTTCAACTAGTGGAGTTACTTGAAGGACAGCTTGACGTAAAACTTCTAAGGGATCCTTTTGTGTTGATTCCCCAACTTTTTCCATTGCTTGATATAAGATTTTTTGAGCTACACTCTTTTTCCCGCTTTTTAAAAGTCGATTACATAGCATACTAACTAAACGGCTTTGGTAAACGGGGTCCGGAGTAATTAAACGTTTTTTTGGTGTACTTCTTCGTGACATTTTTCTTTCGTTATATCTAAATTTTTTATTTCTATGAAAAGACTAAATCTTTTACAAATTAACTTTTCGGTTTTTTAACACCATATTTAGAACGGCTTTGTGTACGGTTTTTTACACCTGCAGTATCTAATGAACCTCGAACAATATGGTAACGGACTCCAGGTAAATCTTTTACACGTCCACCGCGAACAAGAACTACTGAATGTTCTTGTAAGTTATGGCCAATACCTGGAATATATGCTGTAACTTCAAACCCCGAAGTTAGCCTTACACGAGCTACTTTTCGTAGAGCTGAATTAGGTTTTTTAGGAGTTGTTGTATAAACTCGTGTACAAACCCCTCGACGTTGAGGACATGAAACTAAAGCTGGTGATTTGGTTTTCTTCTCAATTTTTTTTCTTTGAGAACGAATTAATTGTTGAATAGTAGGCATAGTAAGTAAGTTGCTAATTCATTTATTTTGGTTCAAACAAAAAGAGGAAGAATAAAGCTTAGACTTTTTGTGAAATAGCTAAATCAACAATCTTTTTAAATGAATCTGGATCGAAAATAGCTAATTGTGCAAGTACTTTACGATTTAAATCAATTTTTGCCTTTTTTAATCCGTAGATTAATTGGCTATAATTTAGACCGTAAGCTCTTGATGAAGCATTAATTCGTCGAATCCATAATTGGCGGAAATTAATTTTTCGTTTTCGGCGATCAACATAGCTATAACGTAAAGCTTTCATATTTTGTTGATTAGCTGTACGGAATAATGTTGAATGTGAACCGGTGTAACCTTTATTTAATTTTAAAATTCGGCGGCGACGATTCTTTGCGACCGCACCACGTTTTACTCGAGTCATTTCAATAGTCTCCTTGTATTCGGTAAACCTGGGTGATCTCTTTAGTTAATGTTGGTAAACAGAAGAGTAGAACAACAGTAAAAGAATCTACTGTTTTCACCTTTTCCCTATAGTACTATATCTATGAAATAACGTCTATATTTATTGAATAAGGACTATTTCTAAAAAAAATTGACAGATAATATCTTTATATGTCATTATCTAGTTATAACTTTCACTACATGGGATTGTAGTTCAATTGGTTAGAGCACCGCCCTGTCAAGGCGGAAGTTGCGGGTTCGAGTCCCGTCAGTCCCGTATTATAAACACTTTATATAATAGTAAGTCTAATTTTTTCTTTTTTTTTCTGCAGTTAATATAGGATATTTAAAAATTTTTATTTGTTCATTAAGGAATCATTTTATAAAAAGAAAAAGTGACTCTTTATAGTTAACTATAAAGAGTCACTTTTTTTAGTTATAATAACTGCTGACTTAAAGTCCGCTTCGACCCCAAACTACAAGAGAAAGAGAGAAACTAAAGCTAACCATTAAGAAAGCCCAACCTGCACTAACAATATCTGGCATAATAAATTCCTTCGATTGATTTTATTTTATTCTAATATTAACCGAATTTACCAGAAGTTGAAGCAATAAGGAATGCAGCGTATGTAAATACGTATCCTACAGAGAAGTGTGCTAAACCAACTAAACGTGCTTGAACAATTGATAAAGCAACTGGCTTATCTTTCCAACGAACTAGGTTAGCAAGCGGCGTACGCTCGTGTGCCCATGCAAGTGTTTCAATAAGCTCTTGCCAGTAACCACGCCATGAGATAAGGAACATGAAACCTGTAGCCCAGATAAGGTGTCCAAATAAGAACATCCAAGCCCAAACAGATAAACTGTTCATACCAAATGGGTTGTAACCATTAATTAGCTGAGATGAGTTTAGCCATAGGTAATCACGTAGCCAACCCATTAAATAAGTTGAAGACTCATCAAATTGGCTAGCATTTCCTTGCCAAAGTGTGATGTGCTTCCAATGCCAATAGAATGTTGTCCAACCGATTGTGTTTAACATCCAGAAAACAGCTAGGTAGAAAGCATCCCATGCAGAAATGTCACAAGTACCGCCACGGCCTGGACCGTCACAAGGGAAACTGTAACCAAAATCTTTCTTATCCGGCATTAGCTTAGAACCACGAGCATCTAAAGCACCCTTAACAAGAATAAGCGTTGTTGTATGAAGACCAAGTGCAATTGCATGGTGTACTAGGAAATCACCAGGCCCAATAGTTAGGAATAGTGAATTTGTACTACTGTTAATTGCATCTAGCCAACCTGGTAACCAGATTGATTGACTTGCAGCTAATGCTGAACTATCAGCAGATGATAGTAGAACATCAAAGCCGTATAAAGACTTACCTTGAGCTGCTTGTACCCACTGAGCAAAGACTGGCTCAATAAGGATTTGCTTTTCAGGTGTACCAAAAGCTTGCATTACGTCGTTATGTACGTATAAACCTAATGTATGGAAACCTAGGAATAATGTAACCCAACTTAAATGTGAGATAATAGCTTCTTTATGCTCTAGCATACGTGCAAGAACGTTACCTTCATTTAGTTCTGGATCATAGTCACGAATAAAGAAGATTGCACCGTGAGCAAAAGCACCAGTCATGATAAAACCAGCAATATATTGGTGGTGCGTGTAAAGCGCTGCCATTGTAGTAAAATCTTGTGCCATAAAAGCATAAGGTGGAAGCGAGTACATATGCTGAGCTACCATTGAAGTAATAGTACCAACAGATGCAAGAGCTAGACCTAGCTGGAAATGAAGTGAGTTGTTTACTGTATCGTAAAGTCCCTTATGACCAGCACCTAGACGACCAGATGGAGCAGTGTGTGCATCAAGAATTTCTTTCATACTGTGACCAATACCAAAATTAGTACGGTACATATGACCAGCAATAATGAAAACAACTGCAATAGCTAAATGGTGATGAGCCATGTCTGTTAGCCATAAACTTTGTGTTTGTGGGTGGAAACCACCAAGGAAAGTTAAAATAGCTGTACCAGCACCTTCAGATGTACCAAACATATGTCCAGCTGTATCTGGGTTTTGCGCATAAACTGACCAGTTACCGCTAAAGAATGGAGCTAAACCAGCTGGGTGAGGAAGTGTGCTTAGGAAATTATCCCAACGTACATGCTGACCTCGAGATTCTGGAATTGCAACGTGAACTAAGTGACCAGTCCATGCTAATGAACTTACACCAAATAATCCTGATAAATGGTGGTTAAGTCGAGACTCAGCATTCTTAAACCATGAAAGGCTTGGACGGAACGCAGGCTGTAAATGAAGCCATCCTGCAAAAAGTGTTCCTGCTGCAACTAGAAGAAGGAATAGTGAACCTTGGTATAGGTCAACATTCGATCGCATACCAATAGTGTACCACCACTGGTAAACACCAGAGTAAGCAATGTTTACAGGACCTGAGGCCCCACCACGTGTAAACGCTTCAACTGCAGGTTGACCAAAATGTGGATCCCAAATTGCATGTGCAATAGGACGAATATGTAGAGGATCTTTAACCCATGCTTCAAAGTTACCTTGCCACGCTACATGGAAAAGGTTTCCTGATGTCCATAGGAAAATAATAGCTAATTGGCCAAAGTGTGAAGCAAAAATCTTTTGGTAAAGATTTTCTTCTGTCATTCCGTCATGACTTTCAAAGTCATGAGCAGTTGCTATCCCGAACCAAATACGACGAGTCGTTGGGTCCTGGGCTAGACCTTGGCTAAACTTTGGAAATTTTGTTGCCATAGTCTTTTCATCTCCTTGAATTTTCGTTTAATACTTTTAATCTCGGTTTTCAATTTGAAGCCATTACTGGCTTCATTTTTTGTCACATGAATTTAAATCGTTCGATTTAAAACCAACTCTTGACTAGGGAATTCTATCCAACTGCAATAATACGAGCTAGGAAGAATGACCAGGTTGTTGCAATACCACCTAATAAGTAGTGAGTTAGACCAACTGCACGACCTTGAGTAATGCTTAGTGCTCGTGGCTGAATGCCTGGAGCAACTTTAAGTTTGTTATGAGCCCAAACAATTGACTCGATAAGCTCTTGCCAGTAACCACGTCCACTGAAAAGGAACATTAAACTGAATGCCCAAATGAAGTGAGCACCTAGGAAAATTAGACCGTAAGCTGATAAAGCTGAACCGTATGACTGAATAACTTGTGAAGCTTGCGCCCATAAGAAATCACGTAGCCAACCGTTTACAGTGTTAGCACTTAGACCAAAGTTTCCACCAGTAATGTGTGAAACACCTTTAGCTGTTAAGTTACCCCAAACATCAGATTGCATCTTCCAACTGAAATGGAAAATAACGATTGAAATTGAGTTATACATCCAGAACAGGCCAAGGAAAACGTGATCCCAAGCTGAAACTTGACATGTGCCGCCTCGACCTGGACCATCACAAGGGAATCGGAAACCTAGGTTTGCCTTATCCGGGATTAGTCTAGAACTACGGGCAAATAGAACACCTTTCAGAAGAATTAGAACTGTAACGTGAATCGTAAAAGCGTGAATATGGTGAACCATGAAATCCGCCGTACCTAACGAAATCGGCATCATTGCAATCTTACCACCAACAGCAACAATATCTCCACCCCAAGTAGGACTAGTACTTGATAGAGCATTAGGAGCAGTTAAGTTTGGAGCTAAGTAATGAGTCTTTTGAACCCACTGTGCAAAAACAGGCTGAAGTTGAATCGCAGTATCTGAGAACATATCCTGCGGTCGGCCTAAAGCTGACATTGTATCGTTATGAATGTATAGACCGAAACTATGGAAACCTAGGAAAATACAAATCCAGTTTAAGTGAGAGATAATTGCATCACGGTGACGAATTACTCGATCTAAAAGGTTGTTGTAGTTATTAGTAGGATCATAATCACGAACCATGAAAATAGCGGCGTGAGCAGCAGCACCTGTAACACAAAAACCACCAATCCACATATGGTGTGTAAATAGTGAAAGTTGTGTACCATAATCTGTTGCAAGATAAGGGTAAGGTGGCATTGCATACATATGGTGTGCAACGATAATTGATACAGAACCCATCATTGCTAAGTTAATAGCTAATTGAGCATGCCAAGATGTCGTTAGAATTTCATATAAACCTTTGTGGCCTTCACCAGTAAAAGGACCTTTATGAGCTTCTAGAATTTCCTTCATACTATGACCAATTCCCCAATTTGTACGGTACATATGACCGGCTACAAGGAAAAGAACAGCAAGTGCTAAATGGTGGTGAGCAGTATCACTAAGCCATAAACCACCTGTTACAGGGTTTAAGCCACCACGGAAAGTTAAGATATCTGTGTACTCTGCCCAGTTTAGGGTAAAGAATGGAGTTAAACCTTTGCCAAAACTAGGAAAAAGTTGAGCCATTAATTCACGGTTTAGTAAAAACTCATGAGGAAGAGGAATCTCTTTTGGATCAACCCCAGCATCTAAAAGTTTGTTTACTGGTAACGCAATATGAATTTGGTGACCAGCCCATGAAAGACAACCTAGACCTAATAAACCAGCTAAGTGGTGGTTAAGCATAGATTCTACATTCTGGAACCACTCTAATTTAGGAGCAGCTTTATGGTAATGGAACCAACCAGCAAAGAACATAAGGCCAGCCATGATAAGGCCACCAATTGCTGTACTGTATAATTGAAGTTCACTAGTAATACCACTTGCACGCCAGATTTGGAAGAAACCAGAAGTGATTTGTACACCTTGGAATCCACCACCAACGTCACCGTTCAGAATTTCTTGGCCAACAATTGGCCAAACAACCTGAGCACTTGGCTTAATATGAGTTGGGTCACTTAGCCATGCTTCGTAGTTTGAAAAACGAGCACCATGGAAATACATACCACTAATCCAAAGGAAAATGATAGCTAATTGGCCAAAGTGAGCACTAAATACTTTACGTGAAATTTCTTCAAGATCTGTTGTATGACTGTCAAAATCATGTGCATCTGCATGCAGATCCCAAATCCATGTAGTTGTCGCAGGCCCTTTCGCAAGGGTACGTGAGAAATGACCAGGCTTTGCCCATTTCTCAAATGATGTTTCAACTGGATTTCGATCGACAACAATTTTTACTTTTTTTGCTTCTCGTTCCGGTGGGCTAATTGTCATTGAGAATCTCCTCTCTTCAGACGAGACACACGAAAGGCTTTTCTTTCTAAAAAAAAACCAGTAGTAAATGGTTCTATGTTTTGGCTGTCAGAATCAACTTTTTTAAAGTATTACTTTAATAAAAAAGGAGTCTATAAAAAATCTAAGATTTGAACAAATAAGAATGAACAGACACAACAAAGGTAGACTTTCATATCTCTATTATTGCATAAAAAAAAGTGCACAATGGACAGGTATTAAAAAACCTGTTTTAAACGAGAGAAAACAATAATTTTTATTAATAGATAAAAAGTAAAGAATATTTTATTAAAATTAATTACGGTAAATACTTGCCCATTACTGAATATCTCAAAAATAACCTTTTAAAGGTGGAAGTATAAAAATAAAGTTTCAATAAAAAAGGAAACGGTTGGTTATATTTTAGTTTAGGAAAAAGTAAAAGAAGACATAATTTTTTTTTGAAAGTAACAAAGATTAGTTAAAATAATTATTTTAACTAGGTGTTAACTTTTATTAATTGCATAAGAAACGTTTTCTTATGTTTTAATTATTAATTAAAATTAATTAGTAGGGTGAAATAAGTGCGGTTATAATTTTATAATAGGAACATAATAAAGAAAAGCAAAGTCTTTTTCAAAAGGTAATTAATATCCTATTGAAACTGCCTTATTCATTATATCTTACAATTTTGGAGATTAGCTATATGACTATAGCAATTGGAAAAACAGAAGAAAAACGTGGTTGGTTCGATGATGTAGATGATTGGCTAAAACGTGATCGATTCGTTTTCGTTGGCTGGTCTGGTCTATTACTTTTCCCTTGTGCTTTCTTAGCACTAGGCGGTTGGTTAACAGGAATTACTTTCGTTACATCATGGTACACTCATGGTCTAGCAAGTTCATTCCTAGAAGGTTGTAACGTACTTACTGCAGCAGTTTCTACTCCTGCAAACAGTATGGCGCATTCACTTCTACTTTTATGGGGCCCTGAAGCTCAAGGCGACCTTACTCGCTGGTTCCAGCTTGGTGGTCTTTGGCCTTTCGTAGCACTACACGGTGCTTTTGGTCTAATTGGTTTCATGCTACGTCAGTTTGAAATCGCACGTGCTGTACAAATTCGCCCTTACAACGCAATTGCGTTCTCAGGTCCAATTGCAGTTTTCGTATCAGTATTCCTTATTTACCCTTTAGGTCAATCTGGTTGGTTCTTTGCTCCAAGTTTTGGTGTTGCGGGTATTTTCCGTTTCATTCTTTTCTTCCAAGGTTTCCATAACTGGACTCTAAACCCATTCCACATGATGGGTGTAGCTGGTGTTCTAGGTGCTGCTCTACTTTGTGCTATTCACGGTGCTACAGTAGAAAACACTCTTTTTGAAGATGGAGATGGTGCAAACACTTTCCGTGCTTTCAACCCAACACAGGCTGAAGAGACTTACTCAATGGTAACTGCAAACCGTTTCTGGTCACAGATTTTCGGTGTTGCTTTCTCTAACAAGCGTTGGCTTCACTTCTTCATGCTATTCGTACCAGTTACTGGTCTTTGGATGAGTGCTATTGGTGTTGTAGGTCTTGCATTAAACCTACGTGCATACGATTTCGTTTCACAAGAGATTCGCGCAGCTGAAGATCCTGAATTCGAAACTTTCTACACAAAAAATATCCTTCTAAACGAAGGTATTCGAGCTTGGATGGCTGCTCAAGATCAGCCACATGAACAACTTGTATTCCCTGAGGAGGTTCTACCACGTGGAAACGCTCTTTAATGGAACACTTACTGTTGGTGGTCGTGATCAAGAGTCTACCGGATTTGCTTGGTGGGCTGGTAATGCACGACTAATTAACCTTTCTGGTAAACTTTTAGGAGCTCACGTAGCTCATGCTGGTCTTATTGTATTCTGGGCCGGTGCGATGAACCTTTTTGAGGTTGCTCACTTCGTACCAGAAAAACCAATGTACGAGCAAGGACTTATCCTTCTACCTCACCTAGCTTCTTTAGGTTACGGTGTTGGTCCAGGTGGTGAAGTTCTTGATACATTCCCGTACTTCGTTAGTGGTGTTTTACACCTAATTTCATCAGCTGTTTTAGGTTTCGGTGGAGTATACCATGCTCTTATTGGACCAGAAACACTTGAAGAGTCTTTCCCATTCTTCGGATATGTTTGGAAAGATAAAAACAAGATGACTACTATCTTAGGCATCCACCTAGTTCTTTTAGGCTTTGGTGCATGGCTATTAGTTTGGAAAGCACTTTACTTCGGTGGTGTTTATGATACATGGGCTCCAGGTGGAGGCGATGTTCGTATTATTTCTAATCCAACACTTAGTCCATTTGTTATTTTTGGTTACATCCTTAAGTCACCATTCGGTGGAGACGGCTGGATTCCAAGTGTAGACAACATGGAAGATGTTATTGGTGGTCACATCTGGATTGGTACTATTGAAATTTTCGGTGGTATCTGGCACATCCTTACTAAGCCATTTGCATGGGCACGTCGTGCTTTTGTATGGTCTGGTGAAGCTTACCTTTCATACAGTCTTGCGGCTGTATCAATGATGGCTTTCATTGCTGTACCAATGGTATGGTTTAACAACACAGTTTATCCTAGTGAGTTCTACGGTCCTACAGGTCCTGAAGCTTCTCAATCACAGACATTTACTTTCCTTGTTCGTGACCAGCGACTTGGTGCAAACGTTGCATCTGCTCAAGGTCCTACAGGTCTAGGTAAGTACCTAATGCGTTCTCCTACTGGAGAAATCATTTTCGGTGGTGAAACTATGCGTTTCTGGGATTTCCGTGGCCCTTGGCTTGAGCCTCTACGTGGTCCAAACGGTCTTGACCTTAATAAGTTAAAGAACGATATTCAGCCATGGCAAGAACGACGTTCTGCAGAGTACATGACTCACGCACCTCTAGGTTCTCTGAACTCAGTAGGTGGAGTAGCAACTGAGATTAACGCTGTTAACTACGTAAACCCTCGTAGTTGGCTTGCAACATCACATTTCGTTCTATTCTTCTTCTTCTTCGTTGGCCATTTATGGCATGCAGGTCGTGCTCGAGCTGCTGCTTCTGGTTTCGAAAAAGGTATTGATCGTGATAACGAAGCAGTACTATCTATGCGTCCACTAGATTAATTTCTAGTAATGCATTCAATTAAGAATAGATTCATTTCTATTCTTAATTAAATTGGAATTTCAAGTTCAAATCTTGAGATTCCAATTTAATTCTTTAAAACAAAATCTTCTTTGATAAAACCTGGCATATTTCGAAAAAGGCAATTATTTAAATAATACAAATAAGAAATTCCAAAAATTGGAAATAGTGAATGGATACTTAGGGACTATTAAAGAAGGGTGTACTACCTTCTATTTACTATTATAACTAACTTTTTCAAATCGGAGAAGGTGGGATTCGAACCCACGGTAACTCACGTTACGCTGGTTTTCAAAACCAGGACCTTAAACCACTCGGACACCTCTCCGTACAAATCTCTTTTAAGTTGGGCCGAGCTGGATTTGAACCAGCGTAGGCGTAGCCAGCGGATTTACAATCCGCCCCCATTAACCACTCGGGCATCGACCCAATAGAGATTTACTTGTCTTTATAATAACCTTTCTCTTTTATTTCGTCTACCCATCCGCCTCTTTCAATTAGTTGCTTTTACAACAAGTTGAAACCTTTTATTATATAAATCTAAGGAAAGATTTTAAACTTGGTCTTTTTTAATAAGCCTATTCAATTTAATTGCAATAAGACTATAAATTAAAGGAGAAATATAGAGAAGCCTTATTAGTAAGAGCTGAAATTAATAGGGTTTATAAACTGTTGAATGACTAAAAACTTAGTTTCGTAGGCTATAAATTGAGTGTATGCTAAATAAATAAATATTGACATAATGATTTTTTCTTCGTATTCTATATCATATAGAGCCTCTGTGGTGGAATGGTAGACACTTGTGACTTAAAATCACATGCGAGTTTTCGCATACCGGTTCAAGTCCGGTCGGAGGTATTAAATATTATAGAAAGGTTTATTTAAAATTTGTTCTTTCTTTTTTTTTTCAATTGACTAAAAATTCTGATTATCAAAAACGTGAAGAAAAAAATAATAAGCGGACAAAAGAATTCCTTTTTTTGACGAAGAGTAATCAACGAAAACTAAAAAATCAAACAATAGGTTTTGTTCACGATATTTTCAATATTCATACAGGCCTTCTTATTATTATTATTTTTCTAGGTAATTTCCAGGCTTCATACGGGCGATACCCGTTTTTAGTGGAGAAATTTACAAAGGTATTAAATAATTCTCTCAATAAAAATAAATATTTAGAGGAAAATTCAATAAATGGTAAATCTGAAACATATGAGGTTTTTGATAAATATCTCATTGTTACGATAAAAAACCCGTCTCAAGAACCTATACGTACTAAGATTCTTTTAACACCTTCAGAATACCTTGATGATGAAGTCCATAGAATATTAAGTACCCCTACAAAAATAACAAAAAAACAACCTTCTAAGTTACTAAAATCATCTGCTCCTCAATTAGATTTGGTAAATAAGCCAGATCGTCCAACTTTCTTTTTTTATAATGAATCTGAATATGTCGCCCGAAACTTCTTTTTTGAATGGACAAGTTTCCTTTTTTTATACGTAGCATTGTTTCCGTTTTGGCTTGGTTTTACAATTATGGGGAAATTAGATGAGAAAAAGAAAAGTTCTAAATTAACCCGCGCTATTATTAAGACTTCAAGTCAAAATAAAAAAAGATTAAAAGATTTAGCAGGAATTGAGAAAATTCAGCCTGACTTAAAAGAATTAGTTCAATCTTTAAGATCATCTCAATTACCTCTCTTACAGAAATTTAATAAACAAGGATCAAGCATAAAACGACCAATGCCAAAAGGTTTTCTACTGGTAGGACCACCAGGTACAGGAAAAACTTTACTAGCCCAAGCAATTGCTGGTACAGCTGGAGTAACGTTACTAGCAACAGTAGCAAGTGAATTTATTGATAACCAAAAAGGTGTAGGCAGTGCCCGCCTACGTGATTTATTTAATAAAGCCCGCAAACATTCTCCAGCTATTATCTTTATTGATGAAATTGATACATTAGGAAAAGCAAGAGAAGGTACTATTCATTCTTTAAATTCAATAAATCAAGCAAGTGGTAATGAGCAAAAAATTCAAATATTTACGGAATTTTTAGTCCAATTAGATGGTTTTACAAAAAATGAAAAAATTGTAGTTATTGGTGCTACAAATTTTTCTGACCGTTTAGACCCGGCTTTTATACGTCCAGGTAGATTTGATCGGCTATTCCAATTAGACCACCCTAATCAAAAAGCCCGGATTGCAATTTTAAAATTACATATTGAAAAAAGGAATAAAAGGTATCGACAAAGTTTAATTAATTGGGGGCGTATTTCTCAACTAACTGTAGGGTTTACTGGAGCTGATTTATCAGCAATGGTTAATGAGTCCCTTTTATATTCAATCCGCAGTAAAAACAATACGATCCACGATACAAATAGCTTAGAGCACGGTTTTTACAGAATTGCAACATATTCAAAACCAAAGAAAGCTACTAACTCGTGGCTAAAAAATCAGCAAGGGCTCTTAGCTGAAACACAAAATGCTTATTATCAAGCAAGTAAACAATTATTTGCAATCTACTTTAAAAAGTCTTTCAAAAAGAACTTAACTTTACCCGTTTTATTCCTGAAAGATCGACCAAAAAACCCACGTTACCTTACATTAGAAAGTGAAGTAAAGAAAACCGAAGTTAAAATTTTACCAAAAAGATTGGTTAAACTGGAGCTTATCCAATATCTAATGGGGGTCGCAACTGAGTATACCTTATTTGAACGTTTTAAGTCAGACTCAATAGAAGATACGAATTCTTTTTGGTTAAGTGAGCAAGCAGAGAAAGATATTCGTGGAGCTAGTCATTTAATTAATCAAATGATTAATGAATATGCATTAATAGACGACCGTTTATTTTTTGAAGAAAGTCATGTCAAATATAATCAATTTATAAATGATCCAGATAGAAATTGGAAAGAATTTTGGCTTATTTTTCAAAATGATTTTAATACATCTTTACGCGAAGAAAATGATAAACCAATTCATTTAAATTGGAGGTTTTTTCAATCTTGGGCATGGCTAGAAACAAATACGATTTATACTCAAAAACAAAACTTGTCTTGGGGTGAATCTATTCTAGATGAGAAAAAACAAGAAAATAAAGAATCAATTTCACCGGACTTTTTTTATCAAACTAAAAGTCTAGAATCCGCAAATGTACATTACCAATTTAAATATGATTTATTAGTCCAAAAATATCTGAAAAATGCTTTTTGTGAAGCTATCTGTATTTTGAAAAAAGACCCAGATTACCTTGATTTTATAGCTTATAAATATTTATTAAAGATGGGAAACACTGAATAAAGAAAAAATAAGTAAATTGAGAATCTATCTTACCAATAAGATAGATTCTCAATTAGGCTTAAATTACAAATGAATTTAAAACACCAACTAGGAAAACAAGAAAGATCCATAAAGCTGCGCCTGTAAAGATAGGCCCTTTAGAACCTGCAAAACCTTCTGGAGAAGCAAATGAAACAGGAACTGCAACAACCATTAAAAAAGAAACAGCAATTAAAGCAAAAAGTGCAAGTTGGAAAAGTAAAATCATAATATAATGTCTCTACAAAATAGCAAGTAAAATTTTAGAATGCTTGATCATAAATTGATTATGATACCATACATAGTTTATAACATAATGCTACTTCAGAGTAGAAGGATAAAAAACTTATTCAAACTAAAAAAGGGCGAACGACGGGATTTGAACCCGCGAATGATGGAGTCACAATCCATTGCCTTACCACTTGGCTACGCCCGCCATAACTGTTGATAATATAGTATCAAGAATTTTCCCTTTATTCAAGTCTCTATAAAATATAAAAAAGTACATGAAGAGAAGTTGCTCTTAGCGGCTGGTTTTTGTATATTAGAGAGTAGATGGCTTAGTAGCTCAGTGGTAGAGCAACAGATTCATATCCTGTCGGTCGCAGGTTCAAATCCCGCCTAAGCCAATTTAAAATTATTATTTTTACTATGCTACGCGTAGCATAGTAAAAATAATAATTTATTTAACTCTTTACTTCTGCCCTTTTTTAATTGCTTCAGTTAGTTCACCTAAAATAAGTTCAACTGAACGGATTGAATCATCATTTGCTGGAATAAATAAATCAGCTAAACTTGGATCACAATTAGTATCTAAAATTGTAATAGTACGAATACCTAATTTATTACACTCTAAAACTGCATTTATTTCTCTTGGTTGCCCAACTAGAACAACAATATCTGGTTGTTTTGGCATTGTTTTAATACCACCAAAAAACTTTTCAAGTTTTTCACGACGCTTATTGATTAATGCAACTTCTTTTTTAGGTAATTTTGCTAAAATACCCATTTCATCTTGTTTTTCGATTGTCTTTAATTTATCGATACACGTCGTCATTGTTGCCCAGTTCGTAAGCATCCCGCCTAACCAACGTTGATTAACGTAATAAGAATTGGATTCAATTGCAGCAGTTTGGATAATAGGTGCAGCTTGACGTTTTGTTCCAACAAATAAAATTGTTTTTCCTTGTGAAGCTTCTTTAGTTAAGAAATCAGTAATGTTTTCTAAACATGAAAGTGTTTGTACGATGTCAATAATATGAATACCGTTTCTCTCACCGTAAATAAAAGGCTCCATTTTTGGATTCCATCGGCGAACCTGGTGCCCAAAATGTACACCAGCATCAAGCATTTGTTCTAAAGTAATCATAAAAAGTAAATTGTTACTATTTCTACATCAAAATAATCGTTTATTATTGGAGAAATTACTTGATTTTCTCTCAAAAAATGCTAATATTTAATTAAGCCCATAGTCATAGATATTATTGCCTCTCAACCTTGTCAGGCCTGAAAAGGAACAGCAATAAAGATGGACTTATGATTGCTATGACTTATGGGCTTAAACAATCCATAAGAATAGATTATTTCAATGAATAAGACATTTTTAGAGAACCACAAGTTATATAGGCGGCACCCAGATTCGAACTGGGGGTAAAGGATTTGCAATCCTCTGCCTTACCACTTGGCCATGCCGCCATTTTGAGAATAATTATTCTGGTATTATTATATACAATATACTCGCTTTTTTACAAGTGCATTCATAAAAATGATTAAAGATTTTAAACTTCCAGATTTAGTAGGAATTCAACGTGAAAGTTTTTTGTCTTTTCTAGAATTTGGCTTGGCGGAAGAATTAGGTCGGATTTCACCAATTCAATGCGAGAGAGAAGAGGAAAGAACAGAAATTACTTTTTACCCTGATGAAATTGAATGGAAACGGCCAAGTTTGCTACCGAATGAAGCTATAGCAAAGGCGCAAACTTACTCAACTTCATTTTATCTTCCAGTACAAATATTATCTTTCCCTAACAATGAAGGTATACCCCGCCAATCAATACGTCAGAAAGTTTTTTTAGGTGAGATTCCTTTGATGACAGGGCGTGGAACTTTTATTATTAATGGTTCATCACGTGTAATTGTAAACCAGATTGTACGAAGTGCAGGGATTTACTATAAAACTCAGTTTGATAAAAAAAACCAGCAAACCTATATTGGAAGTATTCTTTCAAATCGTGGTTCATGGCTTCGTATTGAAACAGATAAAAAAGGGTTAGTTTGGGTTAAAGTTGATAAAATTCGTAAAATACCTATTTTTACCTTCTTATTTGCACTAGGTATTACAGAAAATCAAATTAACCGTTCATTACGTTATCATCAGTATTTAAACAGATCAAAAGGTCAACAAGACGATCCACCGACTGATCAAAAAACTGCGTTATACCAACTTCATTACGCACTTAGACCAGATCGACCAGCACTTTTACGAAGTGCAGCAAACTTACTAGAAGAAAGGTTTATGGACCCTGAACGTTATGATTTAGGGAAATTAGGCCGACTACGTTTAAATAAAAAGTTACGTATTTTAGGGAATCCAATTACAACTGTTTTAAGACCTGAAGATATACTTGCTGCCGTTGACTATTTGATTAATTTAGAGTTTGGTATTGGTGTAGTTGATGATATTGATGATTTAAAAAACCGCCGTATACGAACATCGGGCGAATTAATACAAAACCAAATCCGTATTGGCCTGTCTCGATTAGAGAAATTAATTCGTGATAAAGTAGAAGAAATTGAAACAAAACCAGAACTTACTGTTGCTGAATCTTATTTACCTAGTCGTTTTATTCATCCAAAACCGATTATTAGTTCGCTACGAGAATTTTTTGGTTCAAGCCAATTATCACAATATATGGATCAAACAAATCCATTAGCAGAAATTACACATAAAAGAAGATTAAGTTCACTTGGCCCAGGTGGTTTAAATAAAGACCGAGCAGGCATGGCTGTTCGAGAAATTCACCCGAGTCATTATGGTCGTATTTGTCCGATCGAAACTCCAGAAGGTGGAAACGCCGGCTTAGTTAGTTCATTAACTACTTACGCTAAAATTAATGATTTAGGTTTTCTGGAATGCCCTTTCTATCGTGTTGATAACGGTGAAGTAAAAAAGAGTGAAGGACCTTATTTTTTATCAGCTGAACAAGAAGAAATTGTTCTTGTATCACCTGGCGATATTTTAATTTCAAAAGAAAATCAACTGCAAAAAACAAAAATACCAATTCGTTATAAAAAAGAATTTGGTACTGCAACACCAAAAGAAGTTCAATTTATTGGTATTTCCCCAATCCAAATGATTTCTGTAGCAACGTCATTAATCCCTTTTTTAGAACATGATGATGCCAATCGAGTTTTAATGGGATCTAATATGCAACGTCAAGCTGTTCCATTAGTTCAACCAGAAAGACCCTTTGTCGGTACAGGTTTAGAAGGGCAAGTAGCTCGAGACTCTGGTACAGTTTTATTAGCAAAACAAGCTGGTGTAATTGGGTTAACGTCTTCCGAAGAAATTCAGATTCTCCAGTCAACTGAACAACTAGATAATGCTCATTTAAATCCTGAAAAAGTAATAATCCAAAAATTACAAAGATATAAAAGGTCAAATCAAGCAACATGTATAAACCAACGACCGAGTGTTAAACCAGGTGATTGGGTTGAAAAAGGTGACTTAATTGCAGATGGTGCTGCAACATCAAATGGTGAATTAGCCTTAGGTAAAAACGTTTTAGTTGCTTATATGCCTTGGGAAGGTTATAACTTTGAGGATGCTATCTTAATTAGTGAACGCTTAGTTTATGAAAATATTTATACTTCAATCCATATTGAACGATATGAAATTGAAGCACGCCAAACTAAAATTGGTATGGAAGAGTTTACTAGGAACATCCCCCATACCCAAAGTGAGTCTATTGAACATTTAGATGAAGAGGGTATTGTATTTCCTGGTTGTTGGGTTGAAGCTGGTGATATTTTAGTTGGAAAAATTACTCCCAAAGGAGATTTTGACCAAACACCTGAAAAACGATTATTACGGGCAATTTTTTTACAGAAAGAGCCTGACGTACAAGATAGCTCTTTACGTGTTCCTAATGGTGTAAAAGGGCGTGTAATCGATGTTATAAAAAAGAAAAATACAATCCGAATCTTTTTAGCAGAAAAACGCCGAATTCAGGTTGGTGACAAAATTGCTGGGCGACACGGTAATAAAGGTATTGTCTCAAATATTCTACCGATTCAAGACATGCCGTACTTACAGGATGGGACGCCCGTCGATATGGTTTTAAACCCCTTAGGTGTACCGTCGCGAATGAATGTTGGCCAAGTTTTTGAATGTCTTCTTGGCCTAGCAGGAAAATATTTAGACCAATCGATGAAGGTTATACCATTCGATGAAATGTATGGGAACGAAATTTCTCGTGGATTAGTTTATCAAAAATTATATGAAGCCCGTAAGAAAACTGGAAAGAAATGGTTATTTGAACCAGCATTTGCAGGAAAGAGTAGAATTTTTGATGGGCGTACTGGGAATGCATTTGATCAACCAGTTATGGCAGGTTTTCCATATATGTTAAAACTTGTTCATTTAGTTGATGACAAAATTCATGCTCGTTCAACAGGTCCTTATTCGTTAATTACACAGCAACCATTAGGTGGTCGAGCAAAACATGGCGGCCAAAGATTAGGAGAAATGGAAGTTTGGGCATTAGAAGGTTTTGGTGCTGCTTATTTACTTCAAGAATTGTTAACCATCAAGTCTGATGATATGCAAGGGCGTAACGATGCTCTTTATTCTATTATTAAAGGAGTAAGATTTCCAGAACCAGGAACTCCTGAATCTTTTTCAGTTCTATTTAGTGAACTTCGTGCTCTTTGTCTAGATGTTCGAATTATTCCTAACTGGACAAAGCAAAATCTATTTCAGCCACTAGAAAATTAACTAAAGATTGAGGAAAATATGTACCGAATCTATAGTAAAGATATTACTGCATTTAGAATTCAATTAGCATCACCGGAGACCATTCGTGAATGGGCAGAGCGCCCTTTACCTGATGGGACAGTAGTAGGTGAAATTACAAAGTCTGAAACAATTAATTACCGTACTTTTAAGCCGGAACCAGACGGCCTTTTTTGTGAAAAGATTTTTGGCCCCGTTAAAGATTGGGAATGTTATTGTGGCCGGTATAAACGGACTCGAGCTCCAAAAAATGAGTATGGTTTTCAACAGCCCATTTATTGTCCTACATGTCAGGTTGAAATTACTGAATCACGAATTCGTCGATATCAACTTGGTTACATTAAATTAGCAGCTCCTGTTTCACATATTTGGTATTTAAAAAGTAGCCCTAGTTATCTTGCAACATTACTTGATCTTAAAGTCAGTGATGTTGAAAGTATTTTATATTTTACAAATTATTTTGCTGACGAAGCAGAAGAGTATGTAACCATTAGTCCTCATCCTTGGAATCCCTTTCGCTGGGATGAAAGCCAAGAATTTCATTTAGAAAAGTGGAACCCCGGGTTTGATATTCAAGGGAATCCATTAACCACACAATCCAAAGAGGTTACTGATCCTACTGATAATTTTGGTGCACAAGCTATTGAGCAGAGACTTAGTGAAAAAAATGTTCCACAAATGGTTCAAGTGATCTTGAATCAATATGAAAAATTACCTAAAAGTGTAGTTGGTTTACCTCAAAAAGAAGGTGATCGTATCCTCCGTGAAAAAAAAAAGTTAGCGCGTCGGCTTCGATTATTCACTTTCTTTTGCGACTCTGGAATTGACCCAAAATGGATGATATTACATTACCTTCCAGTTTTACCACCAGATTTAAGACCAATGGTTCAATTAACTGGTGGAAGATTTGCCACATCTGACTTGAATGATCTTTACCGCCGTGTAATTAATCGAAACAATCGTTTAATGAAATTTTTAACGATTATGGCTCCAGATCTTGTCATTAAAAATGAAAAACGACTATTACAAGAAGCAGTTGATTCATTAATTGATAATGGCCGTCGTGGAAGAACTGTTCTTGGGACCAATAATCGTCCACTTAAATCTTTATCAGATATTATTGAGGGAAAACAAGGTCGTTTTCGTCAGAACCTTTTAGGAAAACGTGTTGATTATTCAGGCCGATCAGTAATTGTCGTAGGTCCTAGCTTGAATGTTTATCAATGCGGCTTACCACGTGAAATGGCTGTTGAGTTATTCCAGCCATTTTTGATCCGTAGACTAATGGAATATAGATTTGCACAAACAATCCGTGGTGCCAAAGCAAAAATTCAAGCTGGTGGAGCAGTTGTTGATGAACTTTTAAAAGAAGTAATGCAAGGCCATCCTATTTTACTTAATCGAGCGCCAACATTACACCGTCTTGGAATTCAAGCTTTCCAACCAGTATTAATTGGAGGTCGTGCCATAAGACTTCATCCTCTTGTTTGTCCAGCATTTAATGCTGATTTTGACGGTGATCAAATGGCCGTTCATGTTCCTTTATCCTATGGTGCACAAGCTGAAGCTCGGTTATTAATGCTAGCGTCAAACAACTGGTTATCACCGGCAACCGGACAACCTATTCTTTTACCAAGCCAAGATATGGTTTTAGGCTGTTATTATTTAACAGTGGAAGACAGTTCACCATACTATTTAAATGGCTTAAAGCCTCATTTTTATGAATTAGAAGAAGCCCTTAATGCATATGAAAAACGAACTTTAGACATCCATAGTATTATTTGGTTTGCGTGTAAAAACGAAACCCTGGAGAGTTTTTCAAGAAATGAAGATCCAGTTGAAATTCGTGTAGGAAAACAAAGAAATATTACAAAAGTTTATCAAAGAGCAAAGATTTTACAGAAAAAATCAAAAGAAAAAGAAAATGGTTGCCTTCGCACAATTAACTTGAACAAGGCATTTTTACGAACAACTATTGGACGTATGATTTTTAGTCAAGTCATTTCTGAGGCTGACCAATCCCTTTTTTAAAAGAATTCTGTAAACAACATTTAGACGAAATTAGCAAAGGAGGATAAATGAGTACATTTTTTTTTAATCAAGAAATTGATAAGGGAGAATTACGTCGCTTAATAGCTTGGCATTTAACTACCCATGGCCGGGTTAGTACATTAAATATGGTAGAAAAGTTAAAGACATTGGGATTTCATCATGCGACAGCAGCTGGAATTTCATTAGGTTTAGAAGATTTAAAAATCCCACCTGCAAAGCAATTGCTACTTGCTTCTGCAGAAAAAGAAGTAAGCGGAGCTGATGATCGATTTTCCCGCGGTAAAATTACTGCTGTTGAACGGTCTCAACAAATCCTTGATATTTGGAATGCAGCGAGTGAATTATTAAAAGATGAGGTTGTAGCATATTTACAAGAAACAGATCTTTTAAATCCTGTATATATGATGGCATTTTCAGGGGCTCGTGGTAACTTATCTCAAGTACGTCAACTTGTTGGTATGAGAGGTCTTATGTCTGACCCACAAGGTGAGATTATTGATATACCAATTAAGAGTAATTTTCGTGAAGGTTTAACCGTAACTGAATACATTATTTCTTGTTATGGTGCTCGTAAAGGATTAGTTGATACTGCTTTAAAAACTGCAAATTCAGGATATTTAACACGTCGTTTAGTTGATGTTGCACAAGCTGTTATTATTAAAGAAGTTGATTGTGGAACAAGGGAAGGTATCTTTCTAGAATCTTTAATTGAAAACAACAAAGTCTTATTACCTTTAAGAAAAAGATTAGTAGGCCGTGTGTTGGCAAGACCAATAAGGAGAAAATGGGTTTATATTGCTGAAAGAAATCAAGATATTTGTCCTGTAGTTGCTTACGATATTATTTCATTTAAGCAAAAAAAAGTTTATGTAAGATCACCCCTAACCTGTCAAACAATCCGACATGTATGTAAACTTTGCTATGGGTGGAGTTTAGCTAATGGTTCCATGGTAGATTTAGGTGAGGCTGTTGGGATTATTGCGGCACAATCTATTGGTGAACCTGGAACTCAATTAACAATGAGAACTTTCCATACTGGGGGAGTTTTCTCAACTGATGTAGCTGATCGAATCTATGCACCTCACCATGGAATTTTGACTTATGACTTATCAAATAAGGCCAAAAAAACTAGAACACCATTTGGCCAAGAAGCTGTTTTCTTTGATACAGCTATAGATCTTAGTATAAAAAAGATTTCGTTAAAATCATCAGCTTTTGACACTAAGCTGGATACACTTAACCAAGTAGAAGAAGATACTATAATTTCTATCCCAGCTTTTACATTAATTTATATCAAACCAGGCCAAAAAATTTATTGGCGCCAAGTTATTGCTGAACTTTCTGACCTTCAAACAATATTATCAGGCCCAAAAACAAATTTAGGTGTTCGAGCGATCAAAGAAGTTTGCTCATCAATTTCTGGACAGGTTTTCTTCCATCAACTAACCACGATAAGTTTTAAACCAGAATCAGAGCTTGAGAAAAATCAAAAAAAGTCAAAGGTTAAAACAAAAAAGGTAAAGAAAAAAACTACTTCAATTGAACAAAAGAGCACTATATATATCGTAGGGAATGCTTTTATTTATGTTATTGAGGGCCAAGTTATTCCGTCTTCTTCGTTACAACTTCCTTTAGTAAAAAAACTAGATATTACGTTAATCACAAAAAGACAGGATATTGAAGTTGAAACTAATTTTCAAGAAAAGAGTTATTGTCTACCACTAAGGCCTGCTATTATTGGTTTTCAATTTCCTCAAACAAACTTACTTAACGGTTCAAAAACAGAAGGCTTCTCTTGGATTGCAGGCAATGTTAATGACTCATTAGGTCAAATCTTTTTTGGAAATCAAGTGTTGCCTTTATGTGATACTTATAAAGAGCACCAACCTGAAAATAATTTAAAAGATCAGCAAACTTGTTTGACAACAAGTTCACAATTAGATGGAATAAAAAATTCCGCATCACACGGGTTTTTTAATCAACTATACCCAGTTAAAGGTAAAGAAAAAAAGACTGAAAATTTATACTGTTTTGATACGTCACCACCATATTCGATAAACGAAACATTTACTTTTTGGTTTTACCTGCCAAAACAAAAAGATTTCCCCACTTCTCCAAAAAAATTAAAAAAGCTTTTTACAAAAAATTTAACAGTAATAAAGCCCTTTACAAAAACTATTGATGCGGTCCAATTTAACGAACCAGTTTTTATTGAGTGGAAATTATTCTCAACAGACGAAAATTCAAAAATGAATTTTGGTTTAGTATTTAGAAAGCAAATTTCAAATCATTTACTTCATTCAACACTTAATCAAGAACAATCTTCAATGATTTCTGAAGATAGCTCTGTCATTTATTCTGTATTACCAGGTACGCCGTCTTTACGTAAAACAACCTCAGAAAATTATTTACTAAATTCAAAAGTTGAGCCAATATCTCCTGAGAAAGCAATACAGAAAGAAATTTTAATTAAAACTGATCAGAAAAACATTCGTAAAAAGAATAAAAAGAACGATCAGGATAATAGTAAGGAAAGCCGTAAAAAGAAGAAAAATGAAAAGATTGAAGAAAAATGTTTTTTATTTGATAAAGAACTACATCAAGTTAAATATTCACTTAATGGCAAAAAACCAATAGTTAAAATGGCACGTTTTGTTTGCCGAGGTGACCAATTAGCAGTCGGAATCAAAGCAACTATTTCGGGAATTGTACGTCAAATTACAAAAACTGAAATAACCCTTGGAAGAGCTAATCCATATCGAGCATCTAATAAAAGTCTTCTTTCAGTAAGTCATCGTAGTTTTATTTATGAAGGGGCAACTTTATTCCATTTAATGTATCAAAAAGCAAAGACTGAAGATATTGTTCAAGGTCTTCCTAAAATTGAAGAATTATTAGAAGCTCGACGTACAAAAGATCTTCAACCAATCCCAAATAATTCACATGATAAATTACAAGAACTCTTTGCAAGTTATAAAAGTAAGTATGGAACTGAAATCGCTGCGCGAATTAGTTTACAAGAAATTCAACAATTTTTAGTGGAAGGCGTACAGAAAGTTTACCAGTCTCAAGGAGTTGATATTTCAGATAAACATGTCGAGATTATTGTAAAACAAATGACATCACGTGTTTTTATTATACACGGTGGCCAAACCCCTTTATTATACGGTGATTTAGTAGAGCTTTATAAATTGAATAAATTGAACGAAGATGCTATTAGGTGTGGACGTCAAACTGTAACTTACGCACCAATTATTTTAGGGATTACAAAAGCTTCCTTAAAAACGGAGAGTTTTTTATCAGCTGCAAGTTTTCAGGAAACAACACGTGTATTAACCCAAGCAGCAGTTCAAGGACGTTTAGACTCATTCCGCGGATTAAAAGAGAATGTTTTAATGGGAAAATTAATCCCAGCTGGAACTGGCTTTTTACAAACTTAAGTTAAAAGTTATTATTTATTAGTAATTTAATTAGGAAAAAAACAGCAATTGTTTTTTTCCTAATTAAATTAAGCTTTTGACTTTTCTAGAATCAAAGGAGTTGTAATCCCTAATTGATCAGAAAACTCTTTTGGTGGTGCTTTACGTCGATCTTCCTGTAAATAATGACCAGTATGAATCGGTTTACAAGCAGTTAATTCATGCTTAACTGTATGAAAACGGTGAGTTTGTAAAGGTTTTTTACGCCCTTGAATAATATCTTGCTCTAAAGAAACTTTCTTACGTAGTTTAATGACTGCGTCAATAATTGCTTCTGGTTTTGGTGGACATCCAGGTAAATAAACATCTACTGGAATTAATTTATCAACACCACGAACAGTCGTATAAGAGTCAGTACTAAACATACCACCAGTAATGGTACACGCGCCCATCGCAATGACATATTTTGGTTCAGGCATTTGTTCGTAAAGTCGAACTAAAGATGGTGCCATTTTCATTGTAACTGTACCAGCAGTAATAATTAAATCAGCTTGTCTTGGACTTGATCGCGGAACTAGACCAAAACGGTCAAAATCAAAACGTGATCCAATTAATGAAGCAAATTCAATGAAACAACAACTTGTTCCATAAAGTAAAGGCCAAAGGCTGGAAAGCCGAGCCCAGTTATGTAAATCATTTAAAGTTGTAAAGATTACATTTGATGATAGATCCTCAGTAACTTCTGATGATTCTAGCGAGTAGGTTATTTTTTGTAAATTATCATTTAAGACCATTCAAGTGCTCCTTTTCTCCATGCATAAACTAAACCTAAAATTAAGATACAAATAAAAACTAAAGCTTCTAAAAATGCAGATAGCCCTAATTGACGGAATGTAACCGACCATGGGTAAAGGAAAAGAGTTTCCACATCAAATAATACAAATAGCAGGGCAAACATATAATATCGAATGTTAAACTGAATTCGGGCTTCACCCATCGGTTCAATCCCTGATTCATACGTCGTTCGTCTCTCTGGTCCTATTCCTTTCGGTCTTAGTAATTTTGACGTACTTAACGCTAAAACTGGAACAAGACAAGCAATAAAGAAGAAGAGAAAGACATAGGTATACTCATTAAGAACAAACACAATTCCTCCTTTTTTAGTCTAATTTTTATTTTAGCACCTTTAAAGAAGCAAAAATATAATGAATGAAGATATCTTTGAATAAAATAAAGACTTTTATTTTTTTTTGTGTAAAATAGAATAAGTAATTCAGAAATGATTCAAATAAATAATATTCCAGTAGATCCAAAATGAGTGAATCAACTAATGAACGTCCAGTTTTCCCGTTTACTGCGATTGTAGGACAAGAAGAAATGAAACTTGCATTAATTCTTAATGTAATTGACCCACAAATTGGTGGCGTTATGATTATGGGTGATCGTGGTACAGGAAAATCAACAACTGTACGAGCGCTTGTAGATCTTTTACCTGAAATCGCAGTTATTGAAAATGATCCGTTTAACACTGCACCGAAAAATGAATCAGATCCAAGTACCCAAATTAAAATTCCTATGGTTGATTTACCACTAGGTGCGACTGAGGATCGTGTTTGTGGAACTATTGATATTGAAAAAGCTTTAACGGAAGGTGTAAAAGCATTTGAACCAGGTTTACTTGCAAAAGCAAACCGAGGTATCCTTTATGTTGATGAGGTAAATCTTTTAGATGATCACTTAGTTGATGTACTTTTAGATTCTGCAGCATCAGGTTGGAATACAGTAGAACGTGAAGGTATTTCAATTTGTCATCCAGCCCGATTTATTTTAGTAGGTTCAGGAAACCCAGAAGAAGGTGAATTACGACCTCAATTATTAGATCGATTTGGTATGCATGCACAAATTGGTACAGTACGTGAACCTGAACTACGAGTTAAAATTGTAGAACAGCGAACTAGATTTGATGAATACCCACAAACGTTCCGTGATGAGTACCAAGAATCACAAGATGCATTAACTACAAAAATTACTGCAGCTCGTAACTTATTAAAGAAAGATAGTGTGGTTCTTTCATACGATTTCCAAGTTAAAATTTCTGAAATTTGTTCAGAACTAAATGTTGATGGACTTCGTGGTGATATTGTTACAAATCGTGCCGCGAAAGCATTAGCATCGTTTGACTTACGTGAAGAAGTAACTGCTGAAGATATTTTCAAAATCATTACTTTATGTTTACGTCACCGTCTAAGAAAAGATCCACTAGAATCAATTGATTCAGGAACAAAAGTTCAAGAAGTTTTTAGTTCAGTATTTGGTTATTAATAACTGGTAAATTCTTTGTCAAATTTTGAGATGTTTTTCCATAACATCTCAAAATTTGACAAAGAATAACATAAAAAATACTATAGACAATAAGATAAATCATTTTTTGCTCTAAAGTCTTTTTTCGCCACGGTCGCCTAATGGACGGGCATCAACCTTCTAAGTTGTTCTGTGTAGGTTCGAATCCTACCCGCGGCAATCAATTAATCCAACCGACTCTCAAAGAAAAAATCAAAAAGCCGGGAACAAATAGCAACATAGAACAATTCTTGTTATAATTAAGTTAATTGCCTAATTGATTGAAGATCTATGGGAAACCTTTATCATGTCTATGACTACTTTTAATTCAATGTACGAACTTGCAAGTGTAGAAGTTGGTGAACACTTTTACTGGAGTTTTGGAGATTACCAAGTACATGGTCAAGTACTGATCAATTCTTGGATTGTTATTGCAATTATTCTTGCTATGGCTGTTTTAACAACTCGTGAGTTAAAGCCAATTCCAGAAGGTGGACAAAACTTTATTGAGTATGTTTTAGAATTCATTCGTGATATTGCTAAAACACAAATTGGTGAAGAATATAAGACATGGGTTCCATTCATTGGAACGATGTTCTTATTTATTTTTGTATCAAACTGGTCAGGTGCATTAGTTCCATGGAAAATTATTGAACTTCCACATGGTGAGCTAGGTGCTCCAACTAATGATATTAACACGACAGCTGGTTTAGCTCTACTAACATCTGTAGCATACTTCTATGCAGGTATTGGTAAACGTGGTCTTGAATATTTTACTAAGTATGTTCAGCCAACTCCGGTTCTATTACCTATTAACGTTCTAGAAGATTTTACTAAGCCTTTATCTTTAAGTTTCCGACTTTTTGGTAACATCCTAGCGGATGAATTAGTTGTAGCTGTACTTATTTCTTTAGTACCTCTAGTTATTCCAATTCCACTTATTTTCCTTGGTCTTTTTACAAGTGCTATTCAAGCTTTAATTTTTGCAACTCTTTCTGGTGCTTACATTGGTGAAGCTATGGAAGGTCATTAATTTTTGCATAAGCGGAGCTTTTTTAAAGATACAAAAAAAGATAGCTAGGTTTTCAAATTTTTTAAAAACCTGTTAATCTTGAATTAATCTAGAAAATTTTTTTCTAGATGACTCAAAATAAAGAGAAGAAAAAAATTGATTTTTATCTAAAAAAGGAGATTCTCATGAACCCATTAATTTGTTCTGCTTCTGTTATTGGTGCTGGTCTTGCAATTGGTCTAGGTGCTATTGGTCCTGGTATTGGTCAAGGTACTGCAGCTGGTCAAGCTGTTGAAGGTATTGCTCGTCAGCCTGAAGCTGAAGGTAAGATCCGTGGTACTCTTCTACTTTCACTAGCTTTCATGGAAGCCCTAACAATTTACGGTCTTGTAGTTGCTCTTGCAATTATCTTCGCTAACCCATTTGTAGGTTAGAATTAAATACTTACGAGTAATTCGTATTTATTCTAAATATTAGTTATATCGTTAAGTCTTGTTTAATTTTTAGTTTTACCAATAGTAAAACTAAAAATTAAACAAGACTTAATAAAGATATTTCATTCCCAATGAAAATAACTAGAATACTCTCTATTGAAAGCCAACCTTTCCTTTTTCTTATTCATGAGATTCAAAAAGAGGGAGGTTTTCAGTAGACCCTCTACAATTGAAAAAACTGGAGACTCTCCCTACAATGATTATAACTATTAGTGATTTCCCTTTAGGGGAAGGCTTTGGCATTAATACAAATTTATTAGAAACGAATGTACTAAACCTAGCAGTCGTTATTGGTGTTTTAGTTGTTTTTGGTGGTGACGTTCTAACTTCAATCCTAACAAATCGTCAAGAACTTATTGTTAAAAGTTTAAACGATGCTGAGGAACGATTTCAGGAAGCTACAGCAAAACTAGAAACAGCGAAGGCACAATTAGAAGTTGCTAAATCGAAAGCTGAAGAAATTCGTGCGCAAGGTCTAGTTACCGCTAAACAGGGATCAGAGAATTTATTAGCACGTGCAGAAGAAGACATAAAACGTTTAGAAGAAACAAAGCAAACAAGCTTACGTTTTGAAGAAGAAAAAGCAGTTGAAGAAGTTTGTTCACGCGTACGTGAATTAGCTTTAGAATCGGCTCTTCAAAAAGTAAAGAAGCGTCTTGATACGAATCTACAAAGACGAGTAATTGATTTAAATATTGCTTTATTAGGACAACTTTCTTAATTTTTTTGAGAAAGTTTAATCAAAAGACTTTTTGGACAAAATGTGTGTTAAGTTCGCCTAACCAAACAAACCTTCCCCTTATAAAGAAGACCTATGGTAAAAATTAGACCTGACGAAATTAGTAGTATTATTCGCCAACAGATTGAAGAGTACAACAAAGAAGTTAAAGTTGTTAACGTCGGCACTGTTCTTCAAGTTGGTGATGGAATTGCACGAATTTACGGCTTAGAAAAAGTAATGGCTGGTGAACTTGTAGAATTCCAAGATGGAACAGTTGGTATCGCTTTAAACCTTGAAGCTGATAACGTTGGTGCCGTTCTTATGGGATCAGGTTTAGCAATTCAAGAAGGTGATTCAGTTAAAGCTACAGGTAAAATTGCTCAAATCCCTGTAGGTGAAGCTTTCCTAGGACGTGTTGTTGATGCTTTAGCTCGACCAATTGATGGTAAAGGCGCAATTGCAAGTAACGAAACTCGACTTATTGAATCGCCAGCTCCTGGAATTATTGCACGTAAGTCAGTTTACGAACCACTTCAAACTGGACTAGTAGCAATTGATGCTATGATCCCTATTGGTCGTGGACAGCGAGAACTTATTATTGGTGACCGTCAAACAGGAAAAACAGCTGTTTGTACAGATACAATTCTAAACCAAAAAGGTGAAGGCGTTGTTTGTGTTTACGTTGCTATCGGCCAAAAAGCTTCATCAGTTGCACAAATTGTAACTACTCTTGAAGACCGTGGTGCAATGGAGTACTCGATCGTTGTTGCATCAAACGCTGATGCACCAGCTACACTTCAGTACCTAGCTCCTTATACTGGTGCTTCTCTTGCTGAGTTCTTTATGTACACTGGCCGAGCTACTCTTGTTATTTACGATGATTTATCTAAGCAAGCGCAGGCTTACCGCCAGATGTCTCTTCTACTTCGTCGTCCACCAGGTCGTGAAGCATACCCAGGAGACGTTTTCTACCTACACTCGCGCCTTCTTGAGCGAGCTGCTAAGCTTAGTGAAGCACTAGGTGAAGGTAGTATGACTGCTTTACCGGTTGTTGAAACACAAGCTGGCGATGTATCTGCATACATTCCAACTAACGTAATTTCAATTACAGATGGTCAGGTTTTCCTTTCATCTGATATTTTCAACTCAGGTATTCGTCCAGCAATTAACGTAGGTATTTCGGTATCACGTGTTGGATCAGCTGCTCAAATTAAAGCTATGAAGCAAGTTGCTGGTAAACTTAAGCTTGAATTAGCACAGTTTGATGAGCTTGAAGCATTCTCACAGTTTGCTTCAGATCTGGATGTTGCTACTCAAAACCAACTTGCACGTGGTGTTCGTCTACGTGAGCTTCTTAAGCAAGCTCAGTCATCACCATTAGTTGTTGCTGAGCAAGTAGTTACTATTTACACAGGTGTAAATGGTTTCCTTGAGCCTATTGAAGTTGGTGATGTTCGTGAATTCCTTATTGGTCTTCGTGATTATGTAAACACTTCTAAGCCAAAAATTGGTGAAATGATTAAGGAAACTAAAGCTTTCAGTTCAGAAGCTGAAGAAATGCTTAAAGAAGCTATTGCTGAATACACAGCAACTTTCCTAGCAAGTAAGAAATAATTCGTAACTCTTAGTAAAGTTAGTCTAATTTCGGACTTTTCTAATGATAGTATGACCTCTTTTGAGAAGTCATACTATCATTAGAAAAGTTTTCATAATAACACGAAAAAACACATACAATACTTTTTTAAACTAAACCTAGACATACTTTCCTAGAGAGGCCTTTCTCTTGCTCCTAAACTTACCTAAAAACCCCTTAATTCGATGATGATTGCC
>Ga0209713_10000179_pt1 | contig 35058 bp, 39 predicted proteins | sample ArcOceMetagenome_3_FD_187444 | JGI IMG/M metagenome (GOLD analysis project Ga0209713, IMG submission 187444) | Marine eukaryotic phytoplankton communities from Arctic Ocean - Arctic Ocean- Svalbard ARC20M Metagenome (SPAdes) (version 2) | ecosystem: Environmental > Aquatic > Marine > Oceanic...
CTCTACCTAAATAGATTTCGTGGAAAACCAGCTATCTCCAAGTTTGATTGGCCTTTCACCCCTAACCACAAGTCATCCCAGTCTTTTTCCACAGACACGGGTTCGGTCCTCCAACATGTATTACCACATCTTCAACCTGCTCATGGCTAGATCACTTGGTTTCGGGTCTAATACAAAAAACTTAAAACCTTTATAAGATTCGCTTTCGCTGTGCCTGCATTTTTCTAAACTTAGGCTTGCTTTATGTATTAAGTCACTGGCTCATTATACAAAAGGTACACTGTCGCTATAATAATAAGCTTCAATTGTTTGTTAACACTCAATTTCAAAATTTTAATATTTCGAAAAATACTTCTTCTTTCCCTTACGGTACTTGTTCACTATCGGTCACTAAAAATACTTAGGCTTAGAGGATGGTCCCCCTATTTTCAAACAAGATTACACGTGTCCCGTTCTACTCAAAAATACTTTTTTTTACCTGAATACAGGGCTACCACCTTCTCTGGCAAAGTTTTTAAACTTTTTCTAGAGGTTATAAAAAAGTAAGGCCTAATCCGCGTTCTCTCGCCAATACTAACGGAGTCTCTATTGATTTCTTTTCCCTAGTTACTAAGATGTTTCAATTCACTAAGTTTTATTTATATAAATAATAGGTTTCCCTTTAGGAAATTTGTACGTCACAGACATCGTTATCTCAGTACAACTTTTCGTCTTTTATCACGTCCTTTTTTTTTAGTGCCAAGATATCCATTAAGTGCTTTTGTATTAAGTTTAAAATTTATCTTTGAAAGACATATCTAAAAATAGATAGTCTATATGTGTGATTTTATTCAACTGTACTTAAAATTTTCGATTAACTCTACGAACAGTTTTTGCGTTTGTTTTTGTTCGTTGCCCTCTAACGGGCAACCCCTTAAAATGCCGAATACCTCGATAAGAACTTATTTTAATAAGTCTTCTAATATTAGCTATTCGATCAGTATCAATCTTAGACCCAACTTTATAATATTTTTGAACATATGAAGTGATATTACTTAGTTGGTTTTTTGTCAATTCAGACATATGGACAAAAATTTCAATATTCAGATTTTTACATATTGAAGTAGCCCGGGATTTTCCGATTCCTTTAATATAAGTTAAACCTATTTCTACTCGTTTATTGTCAGGAACTTGAACATTTAATATTCGTGGCATATTTTATAAATATCTTATTCTCATGACCTTACCAATTAAAATGAGCAAATGCTTTATTAGCTTCACCCATTTTATGTATATCGTCTTTCTTTTTTATAGCAGCTCCTTTACCTAAATAAGCATCAACAAGCTCACCACTAAGACGATCAATCATTGCGTACTCTTTACGAGATCGGCTTGCTGAAAGCAGAAAACGAATTCCTAAATTCAATCGTTTTTTATCGTCTAAAGGAATAGGTACTTGATAAACAGAACTTCCTACTCTTTTTGATTTTATCTGTATATCTGGTGAAATATTAAGAAGAGCTTGCAAGAATAGTTCTTTATCTGAAAAAGCATCTGTCTTTTTTAGCGCCTTTTCAAAACTTTTCTTTACAATGTTTCGAGCAATATTTTTTTTACCATCATACATCAATAAATTCAACAATTTAGAGTGTGAATAATCCCATTTGTTTTCATTTGTCAAAAGCATTTTAATTAATTAAACTTCTAGTTAAGATTTCTTCTTTTTCGTACCATATTTAGAACGGCTTTGCGATCGATTTATAATTGAACCTAAATCATATTTCCCTCGAATTAAATGATATTTAATTCCTGGTAAATCTTTTACGGCACCACCTCTAATAAGTACAACTGAATGTTCCTGAAGATTATGCCCTTCACCTGGAATATAAGCAATTGTCTGCAAAGCATTAGTTAAACGTAACTTTGCAACTTTACGTTTTGCTGAATTAGGTTTCTTTGGAGACGTAACATAAACTTTTGTACAAACAGCCTTTTTTTGAGGACACTTTTTTAAAGCAGGCGATTTCGTTTTTTTTTGTTTTTTCGCTCTTGAATGTTTTACTAATTGATTTATTGTGGACATAAAAGTTATTTTATTTTTTATATTAAACAAATAAACTTGTTCTATGGATAAACTTAGTTTGAACAGGTAATTTACCAGCCCCATATCTCAAAGCTTCTTTTGCCAGTTCTTTTGAAATCCCATCAATTTCAAAAAGTATTTTTCCAGGTTTTACCGGACTAGCCCAATATGAAACACTTCCTTTCCCTTTTCCCATACGAACTTCTGTAGGTTTTGCTGTAACAGGAATATGAGGAAATATGTGAATCCAAAGCTGACCTTCTCTTTTCATTTTTCGGGTTATTGCTCTACGAGCTGATTCAATCTGTCGGTTAGTGATTCGTGCAGCTTCTAATGTTTTTAGCCCATATAAACCAAAAGCTAATTGACTAGATTTATTTAACCCTGTCGGTTTTAATTTAAAACTTTTTCTATATTTTGTTCGTTTTGGACTTAACATATTTGTATAATCATAGTTTGTTATATATCATAAAAGTTAATTAGAATAAAAAATATTTTTTTATTCTAATTAATTTCTATTTAGATCCTAAAGACTCTAATTTTTTCATGTTTTCAACAAGAATTTTCTCCTTTAAAGATTTGTTATCCTTATTGTCAGTTGTAAAAATATCCTGAATTTTAGAAGTTACAAAACTAGCTGCTTCTAGTTGAACAGATTGAGCAATTGCTTGTTCTTTTGATGATAATAAAGCTAACTTTTGCTCTGCTTGAATAGCTAATGAAGAATCTAATGATGCTTTTTTAGCAGCTAAAATTTTAGAAATTTCTCCTTTAGAAAATTCTAAAAGTGACTTCATCTGACCAATAACAGAGATTTGTAGAACATGATAACTGATAAGTCCTTGTAACACTCTTTTTTGAAGCTCGAAGAAAGCGTCAAACTCTTTAGCCATTTTTACAGTTTCTGATTTAATTGATTCATCAATCATAGTAGCACCATACTGGTAAGCGATACCAACGAATAAAATAAAACAGAATAATACTAAAAGCTCATTTGTCATGACCATTGTAGTACAAATAGCGGCTGTACCTACTATAGCGTATGCAATATTTAATGCCATTTTCTATCCTTTATTTCTTATAAAAATTATTTTTGTTTAATTGTTTGCTCTAATAAAAAACTACGACCTTTTAATTCTCCAATAGTTTTAATATAAGATTTATTCAAATCTAATAATGTACTTTCATTAACAGTTGTTAATGATGAATCTAACCAATTTGAACTTGAAGTTGAAACTGTTGTTAAAAGTGTACGTGAATCTTTTAAAGACGTTTCTAATGTTGCTGCCGTTTGTGCATTAATAGTAATAGCTTCTTCATCCAATGATGAGGCACCTCCACCACCAACCTTTTTCTGACGTAATTTAATTGATCGAGCTAATGTAGGTAATACATCTCGAACAATAAGTAAATAAAAAATCACAAATACAATTGTAAACCAAAAGACTTGTGACATTCCTGTGTAAATATCTAATTGTGGCATATTTTAAAAATTTAATATTCTTAATTTTTCTTTTTACCGTAAGTTTTTGATAACGAGAGAGGGATTTGAACCCCCGGCATGCAGATTATGATTCTGCCGTTCTAACCACTGAACTATCCCGCCTCAAATTAGGACTAAGAAATTTTAGCTAATTTTGAGAAGTCAAATTGTAGGTTTTTTTGTTTGATCTTAGAACCTAAGGAACGTTGTTCAATCTCTTTTAAGGGTGATGAAAAATATGAGTTATTAGTTAAATCTGACGTTAAAGGAATTTTATCCTTTTTATAAGGAAACGATATAAAACAAGTATTTCCGTTATCTGCAATTAAACGTGTCAAATAACTTGTTGTGTAAGAGCTTTTTTTCATAAGAATATTCTATATATATATATAATTTAACTTATTTAAGGCTAAAGGCGGACTCGAACCGCCATTTAAAGTTTTGCAGACTTTTACATTAACCAATTATGTTATATAGCCCTTAAATTTTTATGTTCAGAGGTGGATTTGAACCACCGACACAAGGATTTTCAGTCCTTTGCTCTACCCCTGAGCTATCCAAACAAACCATAAAACTTAATTTAATTAAGTTTTATGATGATAAATCCATACTTTTATCCCAATACTACCGTATTTAGTAAAAGCTGTACTACCGGCATACTGAACTGGAGCATTTATAGTATTTAAAGGAATTTGACCAAACTTAAACCATTCAGTTTTAGCCATTGGTGCCCTTCCTAAACGTCCTGAACAATTTACGCGAATTCCTTTTATGGACGACTTTGTTTTAACTTCTTGAAAAGTTTCACGCAATGCTTTCTTAAAATTAGCATTCGATTTTTCGACTTCCTTCGTTAAAAAACCAGCAAACAATGTAGCAGAACCACCAACATCATTTAATTTATTCAATTTTACAAATACGTTTAAACCGAAACGTTTTTGTAAAAGATGCTCAATATGCTGTACAAGCTTTGACATATTCAATCTATATGAAACTCTATTCAAATTTGAATTACTATTTAATAAAAAAAAAGGATTCAAAAACGTATTCTTATTTTTTTTATCAAATAAAAAATCTGATTCGTTAATATCAATCGATGAGACATGAGTTAATTTTTTAAAATCCAAGAGACTCATTACTAAATCCCTTTTTGAAATATTCCTAGGTTCAAAAAAAGAAATGTTCAAAAAAATTGTATCGTTTTTTATCTTAATCTCAATTTTGTCTAGAAAAACTTTTAAATTAGAAAATATATTCTGAATGTATTTTCGTATAAAAAGCTCAATTTGAAAAACAGTATTTTCCTGTTCACTTTTATAATTTACAAAACTCGTTAAAGACCAGCTATCTAAAACACCTCTTCTAAGTTTTGTAGGAACCACTTTTTGTGACATATGTTTACATGTCGCGTGAGTTCCTGAATCAAATAAATCGTCTCGATCTGAATTTGTTTTTACATTATCGATAATCCATAATTGAGTTTTATTATCATACTTATATAAAGTATTTTCAAAACGTAAAAGCTTTGTTGACCTTCTTGCCATTTATTATAACTTATCGTTTTTTTCCTTTCTTTTTAGATTTAGCTCTTGTACGTGTTGAAGCAAACTCACCAAACTTATGTCCAATCATATCTTCAGTAACGCTTATAGGTAAAAAAGTTCGCCCATTATGTACTTCAAAATCATGACCAATAAATTCTTGTAAAATAGTAGAGCTTCGGGACCACACACGTAATTTTTGGTACGTTTCTTTTTCAAAGTTCTTCTTTAAAAGGTTTGAATGAAAGAACGGACCTTTCCATGTTGAACGGCTCATATTTAATTATGCTTCTTTCGATTTGTTTTATACCCTTTTGTAGGTAAACCCCAAGGAGTAACGGAACATCGTCCACCAGATGTACGTCCCTCACCACCACCATGAGGATGATCTATTGGATTCATGGCTACACCACGTACTGTTGGACTAATACCTAACCAACGAGATCGTCCTGCTTTTCCTTTATTAATATTAGTATAATCTAACTTTGAAACTATACCAATAGTACACAAACATAAACTTGAGATAGTTATTTGTTGTCCTGAAGATAAACGAAGTAAAGCTGTATTCTTATCTTTCTTTAACAATCGGCAGAATGTTCCAGCACTACGAGCTAATTGAGCTCCTTTCTTTGGTGAAAGTTCAATGTTATGTATATTAGTTCCTACAGGAACATTCTTTAATGGCATAGAATTTCCTAATTGAATAGGTATTTCTTCATCAATTGAGGATAATATATTACTACCAACATTTAATCCGTGAGGAGCTATAATATAATTAAGTTCACCATTTTCATAAGCAATTAATGCAATATATGCAGATCTATTAGGATCATATTCAATACGAATAACTGTCCCTAATAAATCATATGATTTTCGATGGAAATCAATTTTTCGATATCGTTGTTTATGACCTCCACTCTTATGGAAAGAAGAAATTTTTCCTGTGTTTGCTCGACCTCCTGTTTTTGATTTTTTGCCTAATAAGGATTTCAAAGGACTTCCGCGCCAAATATTATCTTTTTTATAATCTATGCTAACACGCTGACGTAATGTAGGTGTTATCGGTTTATAATGTTTTAAACTCATAATTAAAAACTTAATTGTATTTTTATTTCTCTAGTAGCTCAGTTGGTTAGAGCGGATGACTGTTAATCATCAGGTCGTTGGTTCGAGCCCAACCTAGGGAGAAAGGAGAGGTGGCTGAGTGGCTTAAAGCTTTGGTTTGCTAAATCAACGTACACTCGTGTACCATGGGTTCGAATCCCATCCTTTCCAAAGCAACGAGATTTTTTTGCTAATAAGACAGAACAAAAAAAGTTTTTTTCTATGATTATTGATTTAGTTAAATATTTAACCGTAGCTATGGCATTGTTTTTATTAGGCGTTTGGGGTATTTTCTTAAACCGTAAGAATATTATAATAATGTTAATGTCGATTGAACTAATGCTATTAGCTGTTAATCTAAATTTTATTATTTTCTCAGTATATTTAGATGATATAGTAGGGCAAGTATTTGCAATTTTTATATTAACTATTGCAGCAGCGGAATCAGCTATTGGTTTATCGATTTTGGTTATTTACTCAAGAATAAAAGGTACTTTAGCTATTGATTTTATTAATTTAATGAAAGGATAAACCTTTCCTTAAATTAAATTAAAATTAGTTGATATAACGAACACTTGTATTAATATTACCATACACTTGATCAAAAATATCTTGTTTTTTAACGTTTGTACGTTTTCTTAATGTTAATAGAATTGCACCAATCATCGCAACTAATAAAATAAGACTAGCAACAATAAAGCAAAACACATAATATGTGTATAAAACATTACCTAAAGCTACAATATTGATTGTAGGGTCAATTTGATTTGTCCAAAAAGTCGTTTTTAAATTTTGATTCAAAATTAAAAAATCATTATCAAAAAATACAAGTTTACTTGAAAAAAACGGAACAAGATCACCATTAATTACCGATAATACTTCAAAGAAGAAAATAAAAAGAATAATTCCTCCAATAGGGATATAACGAAGTACACTTTCTTTTAATTCAGTAATACGAACATTTAACATCATTACAACAAACAAAAATAAAACAGCGATAGCACCTACATAAACAATTAAAAATAGCATTGCTAAAAAGTCTGTTTCTAATAAGAGTAATAATCCGGCAGCATTACAAAAAACTAAGACTAGAAATAAAACCGAAAAAACGGGATTTCGAGCGCTTATAACCATAATACTACAAACAATAGCCAAACTAGAAAAAACATAAAATAAAAAAATTTCTATATTCATATGTTATTATTAATCTTTTCTTTTTTTAAAAACCAGGGCACCAATCAAATCCAACTAAGATACCAGCAACTAGAAGAACCCAAGCTAAAGATAAAGGTAAAAATACTTTCCAACCTAATCTCATTAATTGATCATATCGATATCGAGGATAAGAAGCTCGAACCCAAATGAAAACAAACCCAATGAAAGCAACTTTAATTCCAAACCAAATAGGACCAGGAATTAATGTAAACGGTAAAATTGGAAATGGAGGTAACCAACCACCAAGGAATAAAATTGTAATTAATGCACACATCATCAAAATATTTGCATATTCTCCTAGAAAAAATAAAGCAAAACCCATAGCTGAGTACTCAACGTTATATCCAGCAACTAATTCAGCTTCAGCTTCAGGTAAGTCGAAAGGTGCACGGTTTGTTTCAGCTAGTGCAGAGATGAAAAACATAATGAAAACAGGAAATAATGGTATTATGTACCAAATGGACTCCTGAGAAATTACAATTTGTGAAAGATTTAATGAACCTGCACAAAGTAATACGCTAATAATAATTAAACCAATGGAAACTTCATAAGAAACCATTTGAGCCGCTGATCGAAGAGCTCCTAAGAAAGCATATTTTGAGTTACTTGACCAACCAGAAGTTATAATACCATAAACACCTAAAGAAGAGACAGCAAAAATATACAAAATACCTACATTTAAATCAGATAAAACGACTGTTTCTCCATAAGGGATAACAGCCCAACCTAATAATGAAAGTAAAAATGTAACAATAGGAGCAAGAACAAAAATAACAACGTTTGAATTACTAGGTAAAATAGTTTCTTTAATTAATAATTTTAATCCATCCGCTAAAGGTTGTAGTAAACCCCACATACCTACAACATTTGGACCTCGTCGTCGTTGCATAGAAGCAATAACTTTTCGTTCAGCTAAAGTAAAATAAGCTACCGCAACTAATAACGGTACTACAATGATTAGTATTTCAATAATCCAAGCAATTATATAATAAATCATAAATATTTTATTTTTTTTTTGAAAAATTTGTAAAAAGTTTACAAATGAATGCCCGGAATAAAATTCCGTACTATTTAGCCAAATGTCAGATTTGAACTGACAACCTACTGATTACAAATCAGTTGCTCTACCGTTGAGCTAATCTGGCAACTCTAATTTAAAGAACCCTCAAATGAATTTGTAGGGCATTAAGAAAAATTGTTATGTCAAATATTACATATACAAAAACAGCACAACGACATGGATTTCATTTAGTAGATCCAAGTCCATGGCCATTAGTAACTGCTGGTGCTGCTTTATCTTTAACAACATCAGGTGTTCAATACATGCATGGATATAGTGGTGGTGGATACATTTTATTTTTATCGTTTATTGCGATCAACCTTTCTGTTGGTTGTTGGTGGCGTGATGTCACACGAGAAGCGACATATCAGGGTCATCATACATCTATTGTACAATTAGGTATGCGTTATGGAATGTTATTATTCATTCTATCAGAAGTTATGTTCTTCTTAGCTTTTTTTTGGGCTTTTTTTCATGCATCATTAGCTCCATCTGTTGAAATCGGGGCTATTTGGCCACCTAAAGGTATTGCTGTATTTAACCCATGGGAAATTCCTTTATTAAATACGTTAATCTTATTATTGTCTGGAGTTACTGTTACTTGGGCTCACCATGCTATTGTTGCTGGAGATCGAGAAGGTGCCATTCTTGGATTACTTTTCACTGTAGGTTTAGGTGCTATTTTTACAGGATTCCAGGGTTTAGAATACACTGAAGCAGCCTTCTGTATTTCAGATGGTGTTTACGGTTCAAGTTTCTTTATGGCGACAGGATTCCACGGTTTCCACGTTTTAGTTGGATCATGTTTTTTATGTGTTTGTTTATATCGACAAATTAACTATCACTTTACTAAACAGCAACATTTTGGTTTTGAAGCTGCTGCTTGGTATTGGCATTTTGTTGATGTTGTATGGTTATTTCTATTTACTGTTGTATACTGGTGGGGTGGATCATAAACAACCTAATATTAAACATTTTAACTTATCATAAAATTAATAACAAAATACTTTGTTATTAATTTTGTAACTAGGGTGTATAGCTCAGTTGGTAGAGCATCAGGCTTTTAACTTGCTGGTCCAGGGTTCAAGTCCCTGTGCACTCATAAAAAAATTATATTAGAACATCTATGAATATTGATAAACGTCGTCGTAAATTATATCTAAAACTTTTAAAGACACGGACAGAATTAAAGCAACAAGTTAAATCAAAAAGTCTTGAAACGTTAGATCAATATAAAGTCCAAATAAAATTACGAAAGTTACCACGAAATAGTACAAAGACTCGGATACGAAACCGATGTATTCTTACTGGACGAAGTAGAGGGATTATTGGTTTATTTAAGATTTCAAGAATCAAAGTACGAGAAATTCTTGATAAAGGATTATTACCAGGAGTACAAAAATCTTATTGGTAAACCTTTTAAACTTTACAATTAAATTCTACTGATTTATATGAACCACTTTCTACAGCCCATTGAGCTAACAATTTTATTGCTTCTTCTTTCTCTGATAAAGAAGAACTTTCTTTTGTTTTATTCTTTAATAACAGATAAATTAATGTTGAAAGAGTTATACCTTTGTTCTTATAAAGTTTTAAAACTTCTAATATTTCTGTTTTTAATTTAAAATTAAAAACAGAAATATCTTGGAGACAATATAAATCATTCGTTTTAATATCAATAATAACCCCTTTATCTCTAAGTAATTGAAAAGTAAATTTTTTATTTGATTTTATAACATGAACATTATTCTTTTTATTTTTTCTTTCCTTCTTTCAATTTGATAACTTTATTTTCTAATATTATACCTTTTCCTTTATAAGGATCAAGTTTCTTATATTGTTGAATTTCTCGAACAATTTGACCTAAGTGTTCTTTATTTGAAGAAAATAAAATTAATGTATCAGGTTTAAGAGATATTATACTAATTGTTTCTGGAACAATATATTCAATATCATGACTATAACCAAGTTTCATTACAAGAGTGTTACCTTGAACGGCTACACGATATCCAATCCCAACAAATTTAAGTGTTTTTTTAAAGCCTTGAGACACTCCAATAATACAGTTATTTATTAACGCATTTTCTGTACCGTGGATATTTTTTTTGTTATTAAATATTTCAATAGAATCTAAAGTAACTTTAACTTTAGTATCTTTTTGACATTCGTGAATTACTTTACCTAAAGGTCCATTAATTATTAAAGTATTTGTTATTTCTTCAAAATTAATTGTTGTTTCAAAAGGTATTTGAATTTTTCGTTTTCCAATGTTTGACATAATTTTATCTTTAAAATTAAATAATTGTAAATAATACTTTTCCTCCAGTACTTTTTTCTATACTTTCATAACTAGTAATTATTCCTTTTGGTGTAGTTAATACTGTCGTACCTAAACCTTGAAAATTAATTGAAAAATATCGTTTGCGTAAATCTTTTAAAGATATAGTACTTATTCGAGGTTTATGAATTTTTGTTATAACAGGTCTTCCTTCAATATATTTTAATAAAATTTTTATATGTCGTTCTTCAATGACAAATCCTCTAATATAACCTTGTCTTTCTAAGACTTTTAAAATATTGACACAAAAATCTGATTTTAATACAGAAACTTCCTTTTTTAAACTTTGTTGCCCATTTAGAATTCCTGATAGTAAATTTTTAACTATGTTTTTTTTGATCATCATATATTCTTTATTTTTAATAAGCGGGGTAGAGCAGTTAGGCAGCTCGTCAGGTTCATAACTTGAAGGTCATAGGTTCAAATCCTATTCCCGCAATTTTATAGTAAATAACGTATAAATTGAAGTAAAAGGATTCGAACCTTTGCATGTCGAGATCAAAACCCGATGCCTTACCACTTGGCTATACTTCACTTCGTATAAAATTCAAATTCAAAGGGTTAAAACAGTTATTCTTTTTACGAAATAATTGGGAAGGTCTTGTTTTTCCTATTCCTTGCTTTTGTATTATTTTTTTTAAGGTCTTTAACAAATAAAGCAGAACTAAAAGATATTAAACCATCAATAAGTTTAATGCAAACACGTTTTATATTCATAATACTTATTTAATTAATACCTAATTGTGTTGCAACTTTAAGTTTCATTGTCGAAATAGGCATTGTTACTGAAATAGTATACTCTATAATATTGGGCCGTGATAACCGGTATAGGTCCTATTACAAAATTCGTTAGTAATAATATTCTACATACACATCTAAAAGTCCCTGTAACAACTAAATTAGATTTTATATATAAAAGTTTTAAACATTAGACCTGAATGAACATATAATCTTAGAAAAGAGTAAGATCTTTTGGATTTAGATATTTCATAATCAAGTATTGATTCTATGTTAGGTAAAAATATACTATCTTTAAGAAATATTAGAAAATAGAGTATGGAGATAACGGGACTCGAACCCGTAACCGCATGCTTGCAAAGCATGTATTCTACCAATTGAAATATATCCCCTTATTTAATTTAAAGTACTTTTATATAGGTGTAAGTTATTAATTTTAAAAATAAGAAAACTAAAAATGAAAACAGAATTTATTGTATCAAAAATGGATGAGCTTGTAAATTGGGCTCGAAAAGGATCTTTATGGCCAATGTCATTTGGATTAGCATGTTGTGCTGTTGAAATGATGCACACGGCGACAGCACGGTATGACTTAGATAGATTTGGTATTATTTTTCGACCAAGTCCAAGACAGTCTGATGTTATGATTGTAGCAGGAACATTAACAAATAAGATGGCTCCAGCTTTACGAAAGGTATATGATCAAATGTCAGAACCTCGTTGGGTAATTTCAATGGGAAGCTGTGCTAATGGTGGAGGTTATTATCATTACTCTTATTCAGTTGTACGTGGTTGTGATAGAGTTGTTCCTGTTGATATCTATGTGCCAGGATGTCCGCCAACGGCTGAAGCTTTACTTTATGGTATTTTACAATTACAGAAAAAGGTAAAACGAAGTAAACAATTAGGTTATTGGTTAAAGAAATAAAAAAGCATTTATATTATGTTATACAATTATGTTAAATCCATTAATTTAATGGTACCAAAATTTATTGAAAAATCTGTTATATCTAAAGAAGAAGTAACATTATATACTTCTCCTGAGCATTTAGTTGAGTTATTAGATTTTTTAAAAAATCATACAAGTAGTCAATATCAAATGTTAATAGACATTACCGGTGTTGATTATCCTGAGCGATCAAAACGATTTGAAGTTGTTTATTTATTAATGAGTTTAAAATATAATAGCCGATTAATTGTTAAAGTTTCTGTTGACGAAGTAACAGTCGTTCCTTCTGTTGAAGAATTATTCCCTAATGCTGGATGGTACGAACGTGAAACTTGGGATATGTATGGAATTTTTTTTCAAGGGAATAAAGATTTACGTCGTATTCTAACAGATTACGGTTTTGAAGGTTATCCTTTAAGAAAAGATTTCCCTTTGAGTGGATATGTTGAAGTTCGTTATGATGATTCGTTACGACGTGTCGTTGTGGAACCTTTAGAAATGACGCAGGAATTTAGATTGTTTGATTTTAGCAGTCCTTGGGAAAAGATCAAATAAAAAATGATGATTTATCATCATTTTTTCCTTTTTAAGCTCGCTTGGTGAAATTGGTAGACACGACAGACTTAAAATCTGTTGCCTTTTGGCTTATCGGTTCAAGTCCGATAGCGAGTAATAAGAAAAGATCATTTTATATAAAAAAAAGATTTAACTAAAAATGCCTCATAACAATAAACTTAAAATGTGTATTAGACTTAATGCAAATGTACACGATCACCCAAAGATTTATTACGATAAGTTGAAAAAACGAAAATGGCTACGTATTAAAAAAATGTTACCTAGACGTTCTTCAGAATACGGCTCATTATTAATCGCAAAACAAACTTTACGATATTTTTATGGGAATTTTTCTGAAAAACAATTTATTTCAATATATAAAAAAGCTAAAGTATTAAAAGGAAATACTGGATTAAATTTAATTAAGCTTTTAGAACGACGATTAGATACAGTTTTATTTAGGATGAGGTTTGGAAATACATTTAATGAAGTTAGACAATTAATTTCCCATAAACATATTCAAGTTAATGGTAATGTTGTAACTTCTTCTGCATTTTTAATAAATCCAGGTGATGATATTTCCACAAATGAAAACTCTTATGATCATGTTTCTAAATCAGTTCATAATGCTTTTAAAACCTCTTTGAATTTAAAAGAAGAACCCGTAAACTTTTCGTCTAGACATAATTTGATAGATATTCTAAAAACAAGAAAGCTTATGTTTACGCCTAATTATATTGAGATTAATTATAATCTTTTAAAAGGTAGTTTTTTGTATTCACCTTCAATTGATGAGGTAGTTTATCCTTCTCCTATAAATTTACTTCAAATTACTCAATACTATGAACATAAATTAAAAATATAATGATTTGTTCAATTAATAGTGAACTATGCCATTGCTTATTATTTTCGAAAAAAAAATAATAAGCCGCTTAAATTTTAACGAACTTAAAAAAAAAGGAAAATTTTATGAATTTAGATACTTTAGCATTGTCATCAACAGAGATAAGCTTAGACAAAGTTGAAAAAATAACCAACGAAGTTAAAGAAATTAAAAATTTCACTTTAAACTTTGGTCCACAGCATCCTGCTGCTCATGGAGTATTACGTCTTGTTTTAGAATTAGATGGAGAAGTAATCGAAAAAGCAGATCCACATATTGGTTTGTTACATCGAGGGACAGAAAAGTTAATTGAATACAAAAATTACACACAAGCATTACCTTATTTTGATCGATTAGATTATGTTTCAATGATGGCTTCTGAACATGCTTATTCATTAGCAGTAGAAAAATTATTACGTTGTAATATGCCGCGTCGAGCTCAGTATATTCGGGTGTTATTTTCTGAAATTACTCGAATCTTAAATCATTTATTAGCTGTTTCTTGTCATGCGTTAGATGTAGGTGCAATGACTCCTATGTTATGGATGTTTGAAGAACGAGAAAAGCTAATGGAGTTTTATGAACGTGTGTCCGGAGCGCGATTGCATGCCGCTTATGTTCGTCCAGGGGGTGTTTCGCAAGATTTACCTTTAGGATTATGTGAAGACATTTATCAATTTGCTAACCATTTTGCACAACGATTAGATGAAGCTGAAGAAATGTTAACAAGTAATCGTATTTGGAAACAACGTTTAGTAGATATTGGAGTTGTTAATTATGATGAGGCAATTGCTTGGGGGTTTACAGGTGTAATGTTACGTGGTTCTGGAATCTCATGGGATCTACGTAAAAACCAACCTTACGAAGTTTATGATGAAATGGATTTCGAAGTACCTGTAGGTGTTAATGGAGATTGTTTTGATCGTTATTGCATTCGAATGAATGAAATGCGACAAAGTCTTCGTATTATTATGCAATGCATTAATAATTTACCTGAAGGACCTGTAAAAGTAGATGATGCAAAAATTGTACCACCTTCACGGATAGATATGAAAGAATCCATGGAATCATTAATTCATCATTTCAAATTCTTTACAGAAAATTTTACGGTACCTGCAGGAGAAACTTATACTGCTGTAGAAGCACCTAAAGGTGAATTCGGAGTATTTTTAGTTGCAAACGGAACAAGTAACCCATACCGTTGTAAAATTCGTCCTCCAGGATATACACACTTACAAGGTTTGGATTTTATGGCTCGAGGTCATATGTTAGCTGATGTTGTAACAATTATTGGTACTCAAGATATTGTTTTTGGTGAAGTTGATCGTTAAAAAATTAGTGTTATTCTATTTCTTCAAAGAGATAGAATAACCAAAATCTTTAACACACCCTTGCTTAAAGAAATTTAACATTTCTTTAATTTCACTTTTGTTATTAACAAATGTTAATTGATGTTTATGAATTTTTAGTTCAAATTGTTCACGTGCTTTTTTATGAACATGTGGTGAACTTAAAACTGTAAATCGTTTAACTTTTTTTGGTAAAGAATATATTTTAAATTGAGTAAACTTTTTTTCTTTTAATTCACTCTTAATTTGTTCTACAGCTTGTAATAAAATAGTATTATTAAATCCTGTAAGCTGAATGTTACAAGTAATTTGTTTTTGCATTTTATTTTCTTTTTTAAACGGATATGATGAAATTGGTAGACATGCTAGGTTTAGATTCTAGTGAGTAAAATCTTGTGGGTTCGAGTCCCTCTATCCGTACTTATTATATATTATTTGATAACATTAGTATTACTACGAGTTAATACTACATTTTTTCTATTAAAATTAATGTTAGATATTTTAAAGTTCATAATAGAATGAGTCAGTAAATGGGAATACCTAATAAAATTCTGTGGACTCGTATTTGTCCTTTGAATCCCCATTAAAGCATTGTTTGGTACAAAAGCAACTAAACCTCCAATACCAACACTAAAACCACCATTAAGAGTATTTAAAATATACCCACGAATTGTCCGCTCTGACTTTCGTAAATGTTCTAATTCGTAAAACAATCGTTGATAAGATAAATATTCTATAGTTTTTTCATAATTGATATAAACATTATTATCCAATGAATTAACTTTATAAGGAATTAATCTGAAAGATTTACCAATAGTAATATCTTTTAGAGACGTTAGTAACAATTCATTTTTTAGATCACCTACGAAATTTTTTTGCATTGTTAAATAATCTTTAACAAATTTTTTTTTCTTCGTTTTTATAAGAAATTTTAAATTAGCATCAAAATAAATATTATTCTTCGTTATCTTTACTATTTTACATACAATGGGTTCAACAGCTTGATAACACTTTTGATTTATTTCTAGCATAAATTCTGTTTTAAATATTTGTGATTCTTGCTTATATATTTGTTGTTTATTTTTACACATAATTTTATAATAGATTAATTTTTATGAAGACTTTTTTAAAGAAAAAATTTCAAGTAAGTCGGTTAAAAAACTTATTTGAAACAAAACAATTCATCGGTATCTTTTTTTTAAATTCACTTACTAGTGAGCAGAGAATTGGTCTTAAAAGACTTATAACACCACTAGGTTTTGAAGTAGAGATACTTAATAACAGTTTATTCCAAAAAGTAATAAAATCTTTTTTCCCACAATATTTACATTTTAGTAATCTTGCTCAAGGATTTAATTTGGTTTTAACTCCTATAAAGAGTGAATCTGTAAATCCTGTTGAGTTAAAAGAGTTATTTATATTATTGAAAAAAGAAAAAAAAGCAATTTTTCTTGGTGGTATTTATGATAAAAAGCTTATAAACGCTACTTTTCAACAAGAGGTAATGAAGTTAAACTCAACAATCTTTATTGAACTTGTTCAAACTATTGCTCAAAGCACGTCAAGAATTTCTTCATTGTTTGGCAGTATACCTGTAAAAACATTACATTTAATTAAATCTACTGATATAAAAAATAATTAATTCGAATATTAATTATTTTTATGTGCTCGTAACTTAATTGGATAGAGTAACGGACTTCGAATCCGTAGGTTACAGGTTCAAGTCCTGTCGAGCATGTTTTATATCCTTTATGAAAGAAAAAATATATGTATTTACTTCTTGTTTTTGCACCATTAATTGGTGCTATTTCTGCAGGACTTTTTGGACGATTTCTCGGATCAAAAGGTGCGCAGTTAGTTACAACTACATGTTTATCAATTAGTTGTGTTTTATCTTGGTATAGTTTTATGGAAGTAGGTGTTTCTGGAAATACGGTTTATATTGATTTATTTACTTGGATTGATTCTGAAATGCTCCATGCTTCTTGGGGATTCATGTTTGACTCTCTAACAGTTATTATGTTGATTACAGTTACTACTGTATCTTGTATGGTACATCTGTATTCAATTGGTTATATGGGTGAAGATCCTCATGTTCAACGTTTTATGGCATATTTAAGTTTATTTACTTTTTTTATGCTAATGTTAGTAACAGGAGACAATTTCGTACAAATGTTTTTAGGTTGGGAAGGTGTTGGTTTATGTTCTTATTTACTTATTAGCTTTTGGTATACACGTATCCAAGCAAACAAATCAGCTATTAAAGCAATGGTTGTTAATCGTATTGGTGACTTTGGGTTATCATTAGGAATGTTAGCTATTTTTTTAATTTTTAACGCTTTAGATTATTCTACAGTATTTGCAATGGCACCCGCTATTGCAGGAACTACATGGGAAATTTTTGGTTTTCAAATTGAAAAGCTAACTATTGTATGTTTATTACTCTTTGTAGGTGCCGTTGGTAAGTCTGCACAATTAGGTCTTCATACTTGGTTACCTGATGCGATGGAAGGTCCAACTCCTGTGTCAGCATTAATTCATGCAGCTACTATGGTAACTGCAGGTATTTTCTTGATTGCTCGATGTTCACCCCTATTTGAATATGCTCCAACAGCATTAGTTGTAGTTACTGTTATGGGTGCTATGACAGCTTTTTTTGCAGCTAGTACTGGATTAGTCCAAAATGATTTAAAGAGAGTTATTGCTTATTCAACATGTAGTCAGTTAGGTTATATGGCTTTTGCTTGTGGTCTATCAAATTATTCAGTTGGAATATTTCATTTAATGAACCATGGTTTTTTCAAAGCATTACTTTTTTTAAGTGCTGGTGCGGTAATCCATGCTATTTCAGATGAACAGGACATGAGACGAATGGGTGGATTAGTTCAATTAATTCCATTCACTTATTGTATGATGTTAGTAGGATCGCTTGCTTTAATGGGATTCCCTTTCTTAACAGGATTCTATTCAAAAGATGTTATTATTGAAGTGGCTTACGCTAAATATAGTGTTAGTGGACATTTCGCTCACTGGTTTGGTTGTATGTCTGCATTCTTTACAGCTTTTTATTCATTCCGATTAGTTTATTTAACTTTTTTAAGCCGACCTAATGGATTAAAAAACGTTATTGGGGGTGCTCATGAAGTTCCATTAACAATGGGTGTTCCTTTAATCGTTTTGTCTTTTGGTAGTATTTTTTGGGGTTATTTAACGAAAGATATGATCATTGGTTTAGGTACAGACTTTTGGCAACACTCTATTTTTGTATTACCACAAAACAATTTATTTATTGAATCTGAATTTATTCCATCATATGTTAAATTAGTGCCAACAGTATTTAGTTGTGTCGGTGCAATTTTAGCTATTGTTTTAAACTATTATTATGCTTCTTTTTTATACAATATTACATTAACACCTTTTGGTTTAAAAGTTTATGCTTTTTTAAATAAAAAATGGTATTTTGATAAACTATACAATGAGTATGTAAATAAACCATTAGTTTCATTTGGTTACTTTGTATCGTTTCGTACAATTGATAAAGGAATCGTAGAAATGTTAGGTCCATATGGTTTTGTTTCTTCTTTTTCATATTTAATGAAAAAAATTAGTAAGCTGCAAACTGGATTTATCTATCATTATGCTTTTATAATGTTAGTAGGAATAATTTCGCTATTAACGACTATTAGTATGTGGTCAACTATTCAAGAAATTATATTTGTGGATAGTCGATTACTGTTTATTTATGTAAGTATTTTATTATTCTACATTACAAATTCACCAAAAACACAATAATATTAGATTGTGTTTTATAAATTATAAATCTCTATTTATTATATAAACTAAGTTAAAATTTAAGATAATTTTTATATGTCTGTTTTTTCACCTTTAGAACAATTTGCAATTTCAACTTTAATTCCTTTAGAGTTTTTAGGTTGGAATATCTCTATTACAAATGCAACTCTTTTTTTAGTACTTACTTCGGCTTTAGCTTATGGAACATTACGATTATGTATGTTAAATGCAACGGTTGTACCAAGTAATTGGCAGTATGTTGCAGAAGAATTATATAACTTTGTAAACGAAAAATTAGTAAAAGACTTGATTGGAGAAAAAGGAAGTATTTATTTCCCTTTCTTTTTTGTACTATTTACTTTTATCTTTACTAGTAACGAATTAGGTATGGTTCCATACACTTTTGCTATTACAAGTCATTTATTTTTAACATTCAGTTTAGGTATGACGATGTTTGCTGGTGTAGTTATTGTTGGTTTTGGTACACATGGATTACATTTCTTTAGCTTCTTTGTACCACCAGGTTGTCCTTTAGTTTTAGTACCAATGCTTATCGGTATTGAATTAATTTCATTTATTTTTCGAGTAGTAAGTATTTCTGTTCGACTTTTCGCTAATGTTATGGCAGGTCATGCTTTATTCGCTATTCTTAGTGGTTTTGCTTGGGCAATGCTTGCTGGAGGTATTGTTGGTTACATTGGATGTTTCTCAATTATGGGGTTCTTAGTAGCATTTACATTCTTAGAAGTAGCTATTGGATTTATTCAAGCTTACATCTTTACATTATTATCTTGTCTTTATTTAAATGAAGCTATTCATTTACATTAAATTTTATGATAATAGTCTTTTTATATAAAGACTATTATTATCTATATAGGGTAATTAGCTCAGCTGGTAGAGCATCTCGTTTACACCGAGAAAGTCAGCGGTTCGAGTCCGTTATTACCTAAAAAACTAAAAATTATCTTACAGTATACTCAAAGCCTTCCGGCATATCAGGGCGACATGATTTGAACATGCGGCCTTCTGTTCCCAAAACAGATGCGCTACCAGACTGCGCTACGCCCTGTGTGTATATTTTTTGTTAGAATCAAAATCAAAAGTTCTCATTTTTATTTCTTAAGAGTTTTAATACAATAATTGAATATTTATTTAGAAAAAATTTATGTTATTAGCAGCAGCTTCTAAAGTAGGTGCAGGTGCAGCAAGTATCTCATTAATCGGTGCCGGAGTTGGTATCGGTACTGTGTTTGCAGCATTAATTCTTGCATACTCTCGAAACCCATCTTTACAGGGACAGTTATTCACTTACGCTTTAATGGGGTTCGCCTTATCTGAGGCAACAGCATTATTTGGTTTAATGATGGCTTTCATTATTTTATTCACTTAATTTTAATTATTTGAGCAACAAATTTTATTTTTGTTGCTCAAATACAAATCGTAAATTATTATTAACTCGTAAAACCCATATAGAGGTATTGCTAAAATAAGTTGACTAATTATATCAGGGGGTGAAAATAAAGCACCTAAAACAAAACACACAATTAAACTAATATTTCGACTATTTATTAAGATTTTACTTGTTAAGATCTTATATTCCAGGAAGAACAAAAATATTATTGGAAGGTGACTACAGATTAGGCAACTATATATCATTTGAATCATAAATGATATATATTCATTAGTTTTTCCTTGAAATGTTATATTGAATAATTCCGAATTAATTTCATCTTCAAAAGATAAAAAAAAATTCCACACCATAGGTATAAAAAAAATATAACATAAACTAGTAGTAACTATAATATTTATTATAATTAATTTACAAAAGTTATTTAATATGATTTTTTCATTTTTATAAAGACTTGGAACTAAAAAGAAATATACATGATAAACTAATAGAAATATATTTAAATTTATTGAACAAAATATTATTAATATAAGAGATGTAAAAAAAGCTTCGGTTATGTTTGTATAAATCAAGTATTCAATTTGTTTAGTATTTTCCATTAATGGTTTAACACTAAAATAAGTGAGTTCTATATTAAAATGATATAAAGTAACAATAACAATAATAATAGAAAATAGTAGATAATAAAACCTATATTTTATTTCTTGTAAATGATTTAATAGAGTTGTATTCATAATTTTTTTCTGGATGAATGACTGAGCGGCTTAAAGTGCCAGTCTTGAAAACTGGAGTATTGAGAAATACCGTGGGTTCAAATCCCACTTCATCCTATAGTGAATTAAAGTTAAAAGAAAAAAAAAAGGTCTTATGATCCAATTAAATACAAATTTGGCTGTCATTGATAATTCCGGAGCAAAACAAGTAAAATGTATTAAAGTTTTAAAAGGAAGTTCCGTGGGTAAATTGGGTGACAAAATAGTTGTGGCTGTACAGCGAGCAACACCACATAAAAAAATAAAAGCAGGTGATGTCGGATATTCATTAATTGTACGTCAAAAAAAGCAAATTAAGCGTAAAGATGGTTCTTCTATTCATTTTTATCAAAATGCTGCAGTTATGTTAAATAAAAAAGAAGCTTTACAAGGTTCTCGCATTTTTGGCCCCGTTCCTGTTGAGTTACGTCGTTTAAAGAATATGAAAATTCTTGCTATAGCTCAAGGTACTATTTAGTCCTAAAAAAATAATAGAATATTTCATATGTCATTATTAAATAATCTTACAAAGACAAATTATTCTTCAAATCAAGTAACATTTTCGCATTTATTTTCATATGGCGTTCATAAAGGAACAACGTTGAAAATGAGAAACGCAAAAATGGATGAATTTCTATTTGGTTATAACCAAAATAATGATACTATTTTTAATCTTGATTTGTGTACTTTATTATTACGTCGGGCTATATCCTTTTTAAAGTCTGTGAAAAAAGAAAAAGGCCAAATTTTATTCATAGGTACTTCAGGTAAAACCCAAAGATTAACAAAAATGCTTGGTGAGTCTGCTCAACAGCCTTATATTGTAGGTCGTTGGATTAATGGTTTATTAACTAATTGGGAAAATATTAGTTCATCTATAAAATTATATAACCTTTTTCTGAAAAAGTTACAACTTTCACGAAAAAGAAAGGCAAACTTAGAAAACAGTTTTGGCGGTTTATGTACATTAAACCAACTACCATCTGCTATTTTTCTCTTAGATTTAAAATCTGATGGTATTGTTATAAACGAAGCAAAACAATTAGGAATTCCTATAATCGCTTTTGTAGATAACAGTTCAGATCTATTTGATCAAATAGATTATCCAATACCAATGAATACTGGCTCGACTTTCTCTATTTTTCTTATTAGTTCTTTATTTTTAAAAGCATTAAAGAACTAATATTATTCGGCGGATATAACTCAGTTGGTTAGAGTGTCAGATTGTGGCTTTGAAAGTCACGGGTTCAAATCCCGTTATTCGCCCTTTGGTTTTATTCTAATGAAATTTTAGTTTTAGGCCACTAAAGAACAAATTCTTTTTATTTAGTTCAAAATCTTTTGTGCAAATATCAATATTAAGACCGTGGATATTTGATATTAGATTATATTGGTTATCTAATTCAGGGAAAATGCTGCAATCGGTTATACCTAAGCTAACATGATTTGTCTCCTTACGGTTTTTATATCGAAAGCTTTTTTTTTCTGAGCCTAATTGTGGGGTTATAATGTGTATGATTTTTTCTAAAAAATTATACATATGTTTTCCTCGCAAAGTAACTTTACAACCGATTATTTTACCTTCTCGTAGTTTAAAGTTGGCTACGGATTTTCTTGCTTTTGTTGGCATTGGTTGTTGGCCTGTTATTAATAATAGTATTAGAAGTGCTGTAAGTATTTTATTGTTATTAATATTGGCTTCTTTGACACCAACATTAAGTACAATCTTTGTTAATATGGGCCTTTTAAAAACATTTGTGGCATTTCTTTTTAATAATGTATCTTCAATTAGATTGTTTTCATAATAGCTTTTAATGGTTTTCATAATTTAATCTTTTTTTTAAGAAATTTTTTTTCATACATGAATTTAACGTCAATAGAATATGCTCCTATACTAATTTTATTTATAATTAGTACAGTTTTATCTGTTATAATTTTTGGTTTATCTTATTTTGTAGCAAGCCAAAAACCTGATGCTGAAAAAGTTTCGGCGTACGAATGTGGGTTTGATCCCTTTGATGATTCTCGCGGAAAATTTGATGTACGATTTTATTTAGTCTCTATTTTATTCATTATATTTGACTTAGAAGTTTCATTTTTATTCCCTTGGGCCTTAACATTAAATCAAATAACACTTTTCGGTTTTTGGTCAATGGTTCTATTCCTCATTATTTTAACTGTTGGTTTTATTTATGAGTGGAAGAAAGGCGCTTTAGAGTGGGAATAGAGTATTTTCTAATTTTACCTTTATATTAAAGATTTAAGCTTTTAATTAATGTTTGAATATTTTTCAATTCTTTTAACACTAGTTGCATTACCTTTGTTTGGTATCTTAATCCTATTTTTTATTCCAGATACTAATCCGAATGCACAGAAAACAGTTGGTTTGTGTACATCACTATTAACATTTTTAATATCTATTTTGTTATGGATTCAGTTTGATATGTCAACACCAAAATATCAGTTTGTTGAGAAATTTTTTTCTGTCCCTTATTCAAATATGCACATTTATTTAGGTGTTGATGGGATTTCCCTATTTTTTGTTTTACTTACAACATTTCTAATTCCTGTTTGTTTGTTAGCAAGTTGGGATAGCATTAAGATTCATATTCGAGAATATAGTATCTGTTTTCTTTTCTTAGAAGCGGTATTAATATGTGTTTTCACTGTTCTTGATGTATTATTTTTTTATATTTTTTTTGAGGCTGTATTAATTCCAATGTTCCTTATCGTAGGTATTTGGGGATCTCGTGAGAGAAAAATTCGTGCAGCTTACCAATTTTTTGTTTATACATTAATTGGTTCCGTTCTTATGCTTTTAGCTATTTTATACATTTATTACCAAACAGGTACTACAGATGTTCAAGTGTTATCAACAATTACTTTCGATTTTAATACGCAGATTATATTATGGTTAGCTTTCTTTGCTTCATTAGCTGTTAAAGTACCAATGGTTCCTTCACACATTTGGTTACCTGAAGCTCATAGCGAAGCCCCTACAGCAGGTTCGGTTATTTTAGCCGGTGTACTTTTAAAAATGGGAGGTTATGGTTTTTTACGGTTTTCAATTCCTATGTTCCCTGATGCAAGTATTTATTTTACACCTTTAGTTTATACTTTAAGTGTTATCGCTGTTATTTATACGTCTCTTACAACTTTACGACAAGTGGATATGAAACGTATTATTGCTTATTCTTCAGTTGCTCATATGGGTTTTGTGACAATAGGTATGTTTACCCTTAATATTCAAGGTATTGAGGGTAGTATGTTGTTAATGTTAAGTCATGGAATTGTTTCTAGTGCTTTATTTTTATGTGTTGGTGTAGTGTATGATCGACATAAAACACGTATTATCAAATATTACAGTGGGTTAACTGTTAAAATGCCGTTGTTTTCTATAGTTTTCTTGTTTTTCATTTTGGCAAACATGGGATTTCCTGGAACAAGTAGTTTTGTAAGTGAATTTTTAGTTCTTGTTGGTGCTTTTAAAAGTAATGTTTTCATTACAGTTTTAGCAGCTACAGGTGTAATTTGGGGTGCAGGTTATTCAATTTGGTTATATAATCGAGTGGCTTTTGGTAATATCCGAACATCTCATATTGATAACTTTCATGATCTTGATCGACGGGAAGCGATGACTTTCATTCCATGTATTATTTTAGTTTTGATTATGGGTATCTATCCTGAGATTTTCCTAAATGCAATGCATGTTTCGATTGTACATTTAATTCAAAATATATATTAAATAAAGAATTATTATATTTTTTCAATGGATTTTTTACACTTTTTTGATAATGACTTTAAAATTGTTATTCCAGAACTTTATTTATTTACAGCCATACTTTTATTATTATCTTACGGTGTAATTTATAGTACATCAAAAGCATTTAATTTCCCTATTATTCAGTTAAATGTAGGTTGGTTAGCTGTATTTAGTTTAGTTATTACTCTATTTCTTATGATAGGTAATCCGTTAATAACAATGTCTGTTTTCAATAATCTTTTGATTATTGATCCTTTCAGTACTGCAGTCAAAGTCTTTATTTTGATTACAGCAATTCTTTGTTCTTTAATGTCAATGAATTATTTAGAATATAAAAAAGTAAACTCTTTTGAGTACTTCATACTTATTTTATTAGCTACGTTAGGTATGTTGTGTCTTGTTTCTGTTTCAGATCTTCTATCATTATATTTAGCGATTGAATTAATGAGTTTATCGTTTTATATTTTAGCTGCCTATAAAAGAAACTCAGAATTTTCTGGTGAAGCAGGTTTAAAGTATTTTATTTTAGGCGCTTTTTCTTCTGGGTTACTTTTATTCGGTTCCTCAATGATATATGGGTTTACTGGTCTCACAAATTTCGAAGAAATTGCTAAATTATTAACAGGAGTTAATAGTGTTACTAGTTCAGTTTCATATAATGGGATTTGCATAGGTCTTATTTTTTTAGGTATAGCTTTATTGTTCAAAGTAGCTGCGGCACCTTTTCATATGTGGTCACCTGATGTGTATGAGGGAGCACCTACTCCAGTAACAGCTTTTTTTTCAACTGTCCCAAAGATAGCATTATTTGCTTTAATGTTACGAATTTATTTTCACGCATTTTATGATTTTATTGCTGTATGGCAATATATGTTTATGTTTTGTTCTTTAGCTTCAATGGTTATTGGTTCTTTAGGAGCATTGTACCAGAAGAAAATAAAACGTCTTATGGCTTATAGTGGAATTGCTAATGTCGGTTATTTATTAATGGGTGTTGCGTCTGGTACAGTTGAGAGTATTTTAGGCTTATCTATTTTTATGGTTATTTATGTTGCTATGAATATTTGTTTTTTTAGTTTTATTTTAGGTAGTCAAGAAATAAAGCATTCTAAATTAAATACGTATATTTCAGATTTAACTAATTTAGGAAAAACAAATCCAGCGCTAGCTTTTACAGTTACTTTGGTTATGTTTTCAATGGTTGGTTTACCGCCTTTGGCTGGTTTTTTCGGTAAAATGTATTTATTTTTAGCTGCTATTCAATCTGAGTTTTATGCATTAGCAATTATTGGTATTTTATCAAGTGTTGTTGCTGCTTTTTATTATATTCGAATAATAAAACTTATGTTTTTTGATACGTCAACTAAACAGATAACATACAAGCAAATGGATAAAATAAATGCCTTAATTTTAAGTGCATCTCTTTTTTTCTTAATATTTTTCTTTGGGTACCCACACCCATTTTTAATGTGTGCTCATAAAATAGCGTTAAGTTTATGTTTATAAACTTAACCCTCCCTTTTTTTAACTTAAGTTTTATTATTATTCATTGATCCACCCTAACCCAATTCGACTTAGACACGTGAAATATGAATGAGACCTACCTACTGTTTTTATGGGAATTAGGTTTATTTTTAAGTTAAATAATATATTTACTCCAATAAACTTATAGTTTATTGACTAAATCAATACTTCATTGACCTATCTAATAAATTAAAAAGTCTTCAATATGGATAATCTTTGTATCGTGCACATAAATTCAACATTAAATAATACAATATTAACTGCCATGGATTTAGAAAAAAAAACCTTAAAAACAAGGTCGTTAGGCAATGTCTTGAAAAGCAAGCGTGGGAAACGATCAGTTGCTCATGGTAGCCAACTAGCAGGTGAAAATTTAGGTATATCATTAAAAGATATAGGCTTTTTTAAGTGCCAAATTCGTGTTAAAGGTTTCGGGAATGGCCGTCAGAGTGCTATTCAAGGTTTGGTGAGTTCAGGTTTACTTGTTACTGATATTATTGATGTCACAAATATCCCTCATAATGGGTGTCGACCTCCTAAAAGACGACGTCTTTAGCGAATAAATAGATTTTTAATAGTGACAGGGGAGAAGGGACTCGAACCCTTAACCGACGGTTTTGGAGACCGTAATTCTGCCAATTGAACTACTCCCCTAATAAAAGTAAAAATTATTTTTATAGTTTTTGTCCTATTTATTTTCTTAGTTTTTATAAAATTTATATTTTGATTTCTTTCCTAAGGAAAGAATCTTGGAGGAGTGGCTGAGCGGTTAAAGGCGGTAGACTGTAAATCTATTGTTAATTCTACGTAGGTTCAAATCCTGCCTCCTCCACGGGCCTATAGCTCAGTTGGTTAGAGTATACGCTTGATAAGCGTAAAGTCAATGGTTCAAGTCCATTTAGGCCTAAATATTGATATCTCTTTTTAAGGGATTAAAAAAAAATTAACCACGAAGTTATGGCTGTTCCTAAAAAGAAAAAATCTTTATCCCGAAAAAGGATAAGAATAAGCCACTCTTTTGTGGCTAAAAAAAATTATACTCGATGCAATAAATGTCATCATTTTATTTTATCTCACCGTACATGTCTTACACCAACGTGTAATACTAATATTATACAAAAATATAGTTAAATTTTATGGCAAAAATATTAAAACGATCACAAGTTGCACTTGTACATGATCATATTGTGGATTATCCTACACCGATTAACTTAAATAATATGTGGAACTTTGGTGCTTTAGCGGGTATTTGTTTAGGTATTCAGATTCTAACAGGTGTTTTTCTTGCAATGCATTATACTCCTCATGTTGACTATGCTTTTCTAAGTGTTGAGCATATTATGCGAGATGTTAATTATGGTTGGTTATTACGTTACATGCATGCAAATGGTGCATCTATGTTTTTATTAGTAACTTATATTCATATCGCTCGTGGATTATATTATGGATCTTATAAATCACCTCGAGGTTTCCTTTGGAGTATTGGAGTTGTTATCTTTCTTTTAATGATGGGTACAGCCTTTATTGGATATGTACTACCTTGGGGACAAATGAGTTTTTGGGGAGCTACTGTAATTACTAACCTTGTTTCAGCGATTCCAGTTATTGGTGTTAGCATTGTTGAGTGGCTATGGGGTGGATTCTCTGTTGATAATGCAACATTAAATCGATTCTTTAGTTTACATTATTTATTACCTTTTGCTATTGCAGCAGCGGTACTTCTACATATTGCAGAATGTCACCGAGAAGGTTCAAACAACCCTTTAGGTATTCATTCAAAAGATGTTGATAAAGTTACTTTCTACCCTTACTTTTATGTGAAAGATTTCTTTTTCTTCTGGGTTTTTTTAGGTCTATTTTCATACTTTGTATTTTTAGATCCGAATGTTTTAGGTCATGCTGACAATTATATTGAAGCAAACCCAATGGTTACGCCAGCGCATATTGTTCCTGAGTGGTATTTTTTACCATTTTATGCTATTTTACGATCTATCCCAGATAAGTTAGGAGGTGTTCTAGCTATGTTTGGATCAATTGCTATTTTAGCTCTTCTTCCTATTTTAAATACTTCAAACATTCGAAGTTCATTCTTTCGACCGTTACATCGACAGTTTTTTTGGTTATTTATTGCTGATGTAATTCTTTTAGGATGGATTGGAGGGTGTCCTGTAGAGGATCCTTATGTTTTAATTGGGCAATTACTGGCTGTATATTACTTTGCTTATTTCTTAGTAATTTTACCTGGTTTAGGTTTATTAGAACGAGTTTTACTTTCGCATTATCTTTCATCTGCGAAGTAAAATCTCTTAAAATTGTAGTTTAGTTAACTCAATAATACGTTAAACAAATAAAGAAAATTATATGTTAAACTTAGTATTAAGTTTTTTTATGCCTGTAAGTCATTGTGATGCTCCTGAAGCATGGCAAATGTATTTTCAAGAGGCAGCAACTCCAGCAATGGAAGGTATTATTAACCTACACAATGATATTATGGCCATTATTTGGTTTATTGGTATCTTTGTATGTTGGATGTTATTCCGAACGTTATACTTATTTGATTCGTCAAAAAATGCTGTAGCGTCAAAAACAGTACATGGTACAACAATTGAACTTGTATGGACAATTGTACCTAGTTTTATTTTAGTAACAATCGCTATTCCATCTTTCGCTCTTTTATATTCTATGGACGAAGTAATTGATCCAGCTATTACTTTAAAGGTAGTTGGTCATCAGTGGTATTGGTCATACGAGTATTCTGATTATAACAATTCAGAAGAAGATACTATCGCTTTTGATAGTTATATGATTGCTGAAGATGATTTAGAATTAGGTCAATTACGTTTATTAGAAGTTGATAATCGGGTAATTTTACCAATTAACACACATATTCGAGTATTAATCACTTCAACAGATGTTATTCATGCTTGGGCTATTCCTTCATTAGGAATTAAATGTGATGCATATCCTGGACGATTAAACCAAGTAAATACATTCATTAAACGTGAAGGTATCTTTCATGGACAGTGTAGTGAATTGTGTGGAGTTAACCATGGATTTATGCCAATCGTTGTTGAAGCGGTGTCTTTAAACGATTATGTTTCTTGGGTTTCAGCACAAATGGAAGGGTAACTTTCCTTTAATTTTTAAGAAAAAAGTGTATATATTATGAATTTTGTTTCTAGTTCAGCAACATTTTTTCACCGATGGTTTTTCTCGACAAACCATAAAGATATCGGAACATTATATTTAATTTTCGGTGCCTTCTCTGGTATTTTAGGTACAACTTTCTCGGTGATCATGCGAATGATTTTATCTCAACCCGGAAATCAAATTATTGCGTCAAACTGGCAGTTATATAATGTTTTAGTGACTGCTCATGCTTTATTAATGATTTTCTTTATGGTAATGCCTACTATGATTGGTGGTTACGGTAACTGGTTTGTTCCTATTATGTTAGGTGCACCAGATATGGCATTCCCTCGAATGAACAATATTAGTTTTTGGTTATTACCTCCTTCATTATTCCTATTATTAGCTTCTTCATTCGTTGAAGTAGGTGTAGGGACTGGTTGGACAATTTATCCGCCATTATCTAGTATCATTGCACATTCAGGTCCAGCTGTAGATCTTGGTATTTTCAGTTTACATATTGCTGGTGCATCTTCAATTATGGGTGCGGCAAACTTTATTACAACAATTATTAACATGCGAGGTCCTGGTATTACATGGCATCGATTACCATTATTTGTTTGGTCTGTATTTATTACAGCTATTCTATTATTATTATCGTTACCTGTATTAGCTGGAGCTATTACAATGTTATTAACTGATCGAAACTTCAATACAACATTCTTTGATCCTGCTGGTGGAGGAGATCCTATCTTATTCCAACATTTATTTTGGTTCTTTGGTCACCCTGAAGTATATATTTTAATTTTACCTGCTTTTGGTATAGTTTCTCATATTGTTTCAACTTTTTCTAAAAAACCGACTTTTGGTTATTTAGGTATGGTTTATGCAATGTCTTCTATTGGTATTTTAGGATTTATTGTGTGGGCGCATCATATGTATACTGTAGGTATGGATTTTGATACACGAGCTTATTTCACAGCAGCAACAATGATTATTGCAGTTCCTACAGGGATTAAAGTATTTTCATGGATTGCTACAATGTGGGGAGGTTCAATTGAGTTTAAAACACCAATGTTATGGGCTGTTGGTTTCATTTTCTTATTCACTGTTGGTGGATTAACAGGAATTGTTTTATCTAATTCTGGTTTAGATATTGCTTTCCATGATACTTATTATGTAGTTGCTCATTTCCATTATGTATTATCAATGGGTGCTGTATTTGCCTTATTTGCTGCTTGGTACTATTGGATTGGAAAAATTAGTGGTTTTCAGTATCCTGAAACTTTAGGTCAGATTCATTTCTGGTTAACTTTTTTAGGTGTTAACTTAACGTTCTTCCCAATGCATTTCTTAGGGTTTGCAGGAATGCCTCGACGTATTCCAGATTATCCTGATGCATATGCTCAATGGAATTATGTTGCATCTTTTGGTTCTTATGTTACCTCTTTCGCTATTTTATTATTCTTCGTTATTGTTTATATGACATTAACTTCAAACAGACCATGTCCAGCAGATCCTTGGGGAACGACAGAAATTGAAGGTTCAACTCCAAGTTTAGAGTGGTTATTAGATTCTCCACCTGCTTTCCATTGTTTTGATGAAGTACCTCGTGTTTATGACGTAGTTACTCCTAAAATTAGCAAGTAATAAGTTTTAATTTATAATGATAGCATATATAATGCTATCATTATATATATGCGGGTATCGATTAATGGCTAAATTAACTGCCTTCCAAGCAGTGGCTATGGGTTCGAATCCCATTACCCGCACTCTTTTAGATTTACGGTTTAGTGATAAAGGGGGTGTAACTCAGTTGGTTAGAGTGCTAGCCTGTCACGCTAGAAGCCGTGGGTTCGAGTCCCATCACTCCCGAGCTTGTAAAAAGTTCCGTTCGTCTAGCTCGGTCAGGACACCGCCTTTTCACGGCGACAACACGGGTTCAAATCCCGTACGGAATATTCTTTTTAATATAAATAAAAAGAATGGGCCTGTAGTTTAGTTGGTTAGAACATACCGCTCATAACGGTAATGTCGCAGGTTCAAGTCCTGCTAGGCCTATTATATATTATTAAGGCTAAGTGTATAAATATAATTAAAAAAATAGGTAATTAAAATAATGAAATCATCTTATTGATGATTTTGGATATATAGATATTAATAAGTAAAATCTTATTATAAATCAATGAAAGAGTTTGATCCTGGCTCCGAATGAACGCTTGAGGTGTGCTTTACACATGCGAGTCGAGTTTTTGAATTTTATATTCGAAAGCGGCGAACGGGTGAGTAACACGTGAGAATTTGCCCAATAGTCTGGAATAACTATAGTTTTTTACGAATCATTAAATTAATTTAGTGAGTAATAATACCAGATATAAAAAGATAAATCGCTATTGGATAAGCTTGCGCAGGATTAGGTAGTTGGTAGGGTAAAAGCCTACCAAGCCAACGATCCTTAGTTGGTCTTAGAGGATGATCAGCCACATTGGGACTGAGACAAGGCCCAAACTCTTTTAGAGGCAGCAGTGTGGAATATTGGACAATGGACGAAAGTCTGATCCAGCAATACCTCGTGAGTGATGACAGCTTTTTGGTTGTAAAACTCTTTTAGCAAAGAAGATAATGACGGTATTTGCTGAATAAGCCCCGGCAAATTTCGTGCCAGCAGCCGCGGTAATACGAGAGGGGCAAGTGTTATTCGAAATAACTGGGCGTAAAGGGTACGTAGGCGGCTTATCAAGTTAGACTTTAAAGTCCTAAGCTCAACTTAGGTCCTGGGTCTAAAACTGTTAAGCTAGAATAAGATAGAGGATAGTGGAATTTCTAATGGAGGGTTAAGTTCTTTAGATATTAGAAGGAACATCGGTGGCGAAGGCGACTATCTGGATCTTTATTGACGCTGTGGTACGAAGGCATAGGTAGCGAACAGGATTAGATACCCTGGTAGTCTATGCTGTCAACGATGAGTGTTATTTTTTAGGTTGCTCTTTTGATGAGTAGGGGGTAATATATACATATTAGAATATAAATTTAAATTATCTAATTATTCATAAAAAATTTACCCCTGAAAATTTTAAAAGTTTAGACTTAGAATTGAAGCTAACGCATTAAACACTCCGCCTGGGGAGTACGGTCGCAAGACTAAAACTTAAAGGAATTGACGGGGACCCACACAAGCGGTGGAGCATGTGGTTTAATTCGACACAACGCGCAAAACCTTACCAGCTCTTGACATAATAGGAAACAATTTCGTAAATGAAAACGTTGATAAAAACCTATTACAGGTGTTGCATGGCTGTCGTCAGCTCGTGTCGTGAGATGTAAGGTTAAGTCCATAAACGAGCGCAACTCTTATTTTTTATTTTTACGTGAGTATATAAAAAAAACTGCCTATGATAAGTAGGAGGAAGGAAAGAATGACGTCAAGTCCTCATGGCCCTTATGAGCTGGGCTACTCATGTGCTACAATGGTGACTACAAAATGAAGCAATATTGTGAAATTTAGCAAAACACAAAAGGTCATCTCAGTTCGGATTGGTCTCTGAAACTCGAGACTATGAAGTTGGAATCGCTAGTAATCGTGAATCAGAACGTCACGGTGAATCTGTTCCTGGGTCTTGTACATACCGCCCGTCACGCCACGGGAGTTCATTATATCTGAAATAAAATAATTAACAACGCTCGAAAGAAACTTGAGATTATTTATGATTTTATAATTAATTACTAGGGTGAAGTCGTAACAAGGTCAGGGTAGGGGAACCTGCTCTGGGATAACTTCCTTTATGGAAAAAAAAACTTACCTATTTAAAACACAAATACCTCAACTAATCTTTTAAAGAGGCGTTTTTAGCTCAGTTAGGATAGAGCAGTAGCCTTCTAAGCTATAGGTCACTGGTTCGAATCCAGTAAAGCGTATTAGATATAAAATCTATTCTGTCATGAATTTTTACTCTGAAGCAGTATCGATTAACATATTAACTTCCACAAAATTTAAAATAGAATTTAATTATATTATAACAACTCACACGACTAAATGTTTATTTTACAATTTCCCTACGAATCATTGTAAAATAAATTCATGCTTTCTTATCATTCTAAGGCCGATGAAAAAACAATAGTATATGCCTTACGGCTTCTTTAAAAAATAATTCTATATTTTTCAAGGAGCACTTTTTTCGACCACACTTAAATGAATAATAAATAGTACTAAAAACTAAACTAAAATTTAATTTATGCTTGTTATATGTTTAAGTTGAAAAACCTAAAATTTTTCCAACACTATTATTTACTACTATACTAAGTTTTCAACTTTCCCAAGGTTGACGCTCTATTACAAAACACGAGATACTGCTTATTATCGTAGCAGAAATTATACTTAACCCAAAAACATAATTTTGTACTAAAAGAGTGTTTATATGTAAACGGTATAATTTAAAAAATGAGGATATATAATATTGTCATCCTTTATTTTAAAATATTAAGTATTATTACAATACATTTTTGTTAGAAAAAACCTATTGTTAGTTTTTATAGATATGTCAAGATAAATTTTTTTAATTAAATTAGTACTACTAAACTAAATACTTTACAGTACTTACATATGTAGCCTATCAACGTGATTTTCTACCACGATTTTTTGAAAACTAGTTTTAAGGTTTGGTTCTTGCTTATATGCTTTCAGCAATTACGCAGATTCGAACGTAGCTACCCAGCGATGCTTTTGATAAAACAACTGGTAGACCAGAGGTTCGCCCATTCCGGTCCTCTCGTACTAGGAACAGCTCCTTTCAATTTTCAATCACCTACGGAAGATAGGGACCGAACTGTCTCACGACGTTCTAAACCCAGCTCACGTACCACTTTAATCGGCGAACAGCCGAACCCTTGGGAGCTTCTTCACCCCCGGGATGTGATGAGCCGACATCGAGGTGCCAAACGATTCCGTCGATAAGAACTCTTGGGAATCATCAGCCTGTTATCCCCGGCGTACCTTTTATCCGTTGAGCGATGGCCCTTCCATTCGGAACCACCGGATCACTATGGCCGACTTTCGTCCCTGTTCGAGTTGTATCTCTTACAGTCAGGCAGGCTTATACCATTACGCTCTACAATTGATTTCCGACCAATTTGAGCCTACCTTCGCGCGCCTCCGTTACTTTTTAGGAGGCGACCGCCCCAGTCAAACTACCAACCATACACTGTTTCAATTTTTTGATTAGCTCTAAAAACATAAAAGAGTGGTATTTCAAGATTGCCTCTTCAATAACTAGCATTATTGCCTCATAAGCTCCCACTTATCCTACACATTCATGTTCCCCTAGCAATATAAAGCTGTAGTAAAGGTGCACGGGGTCTTTCCGTCTACCCGTAGGTACTCCGCATCTTCACGGAGAATTCAATTTCACTGAGTTCA
>Ga0209713_10000182_pt1 | contig 34736 bp, 37 predicted proteins | sample ArcOceMetagenome_3_FD_187444 | JGI IMG/M metagenome (GOLD analysis project Ga0209713, IMG submission 187444) | Marine eukaryotic phytoplankton communities from Arctic Ocean - Arctic Ocean- Svalbard ARC20M Metagenome (SPAdes) (version 2) | ecosystem: Environmental > Aquatic > Marine > Oceanic...
CTCTTGCAAATTCACATTCAGATTTGCTCTACTTTCAAAGGACAGTCTAATATTATCAAATGGCTTATAAGAAACCCCTACCAATGGTTTAATGCCAGTGCTCCAGTAGTAACCGTAATAATCTTGTCCTTGAACTCTGTTAAATGCAGAATTAAAATACAGGTCAGAAGCCACATATAAGTTTACAAATTCTAAATCCTCTATTAATAGATTTTTCTGAATCCCGATTGAGAAGTCATACTGAACAGTGCCCTTATTGGTAACCACACTATCGGTACGAGTTTCTTTATCAGTTTGTACAAAGACTCTTAAACCTGATCTCAATTGCAAATCTTCCTTTACACTCTTTCTATACAGGAGTTGGTAACTACTTTGCTGACCAAACTTCAATGGAGCTACCACTAGTGCTACTTCATTATTTAGCTTTTGTGCTTGTACAGTTGAAACAGTAGCTAGAACGATGGCGATTAAGAGTATATATTTATTCATTTTGATTCTGCAATTATACAAAATAAAAAGGGCTCCAATTTTCATTGAAGCCCTTAGCTTATATTGTTGCTATTATATGTTTCTATTTACTTGATTGATTAAAGTCAATTCTTCTTGTACTATAATCTACATCAGAACCTGAAGCGTAACCAGTACTGATTCTACTTCTTTCTATTCCGTAATTAGCTTCTAAGTGATCAACGATAGAGTTAACTCTTTTATAAGCCAACTGCTCACCACTTTTACTAGCAGTATATCCTATAGCTGACACATTTAACCCTGGACAAGATTTCATTTTTTCTGCTATAGTATAAAGAACACCATAAGAAGATGGAGAAATTTTCGAACTGCTATTATCAAACATAACAGTAGGTAAAGTTACTTTATCACAGTCGCAGCAAGCGTTACCCATTTCAACAGCTTGTCCCCTTACATTTACTAATGCATCCGCAGCAGTATTAGGCTCTTCATCTATACCGTTTGGCACACCGTCACCGTCAGTATCCAAAGTAACACCATTTTCATCAACTTCAGTAGAAATAGAGAATGGTTGTAAATCTTTACAATCGTTAACACCATCGCCATCAGAATCCATTGCTTTTCCATTTGGCCAAACCTTATCACATTCTGAATCAGCTTCTGAATCAGTAAAATCATTTACACCATCACCGTCAGCATCTTCAAGAAGAGTTTTAAGTTTGTTAGTAATTTCCTTCAGACTATCGAGGTCAGCATAAATAGTTTCTAGTGGATTTAACCAATCGTAGTGATTTTTTTCTCCTTTAGATCCAATTTTTAGTGATGCCTGAATACCTATCATAGTGTAATAATCAAAACTTCTGTTAGCATGCACGGGTACAGAAAAAGCATCAATATAGTCATCTCTGAGCATGTTTAACTTATATTCAACACCAACATCTAATCGTTCTCCGAAGTTTCTTTTTAAACCAAAGCCAAATGGAATTATGATGTCAGTTCCTTGGTATTCTGCACGAACATCTTCTATGTCATTGACATTTGAAGTCTCATTACCACTAGCATCAATACCTGTGATAAACTTTGCTTGGTTTCCAAACTCAGCATAAAATGCTCTTGCATTTTCTGATTCAGTAAATCCTCCTTCAGCATTACTCCGAATAGCACCAAGACCAAAGAAGGTGTACAGTTGAACTTTTCTCAAAGGCCTAAGGAATGAAATATTACCTAAAGTGTAAACACCTACAAAACTGAAGTCTTGGAAGTTATTGTTTACCTCATAATTTTCATCAGATACAGCTTTTAATTGGCCAATACTCCCGCTTAATTTCAATCCAAAAGTTTGGGATATCGAGTATTTTAAATGAGCTCCTCCTGAAAGACCCAATTTTGGATCATCTAAGTCACCATTTAGGAATGTTGGGCTAATTTGTAATCCTACAGACCACTTCTTGCCAGGTCTAAATTTTGAAAAATAGCTACCTACTTGAGCCTCTGAAGCCGTAAAGCAAAGAAGAGTAAGAACTACCAAACTTAATTTCAATTGTTTCATAATATTATTTTTTAGCAACTTTAAATGTGTTGTTTTCTTTTATTTTAATAAGACGCAAAAATAAGTTAAATTACATTATGCACAAGCGTTTATGTAACAATCAAATCTATTTTTTGAGACTTTCTAAACCCAAATCGGGAAATAGACGTTAATAGTAAAGTAGGCACGTCGTCTATATGTGCTATAAAATGGGATTCCCTTTCTTGAAGCGCTAACTCATTAAAGTATGTATTCTTAATTTTGAACAGCTTATTCAGACCCGAATCTTGTTCCAATTTAACTGACAACCTATCATCTACCAATGTCTTCAATTCTAATAACTTAGGCTCTAATTTACTCACCTTACCGTCTAGCGAAAATCCACTAAAAGCAACTTTAACTAATACATTATAATCAGATAATGCATTAGTAATTGATTCATATTTCTCAATAAGTAATTCCGTAAGAATATTAAACTCTTCACTATTCTTCTTGCCAAGGTTTTCTTTGGAATTAAATAAATCCAAGATCGTTTTGTCAGAAAGGGACGAAACTCTCTTCTTAGGAATTAATACGTTTGATTTTCTTAGGTGTAAAATGGGTACAGGGACCTCATAATTATCGAACATACCTTTTAGCTGCATCCAATATTTAATTTCACTTGACCCGCCTACATATACCAAATTCGGTAAAATCCATTCTTGATATAGTGGCCTTAGTGCTGCATTGGGACTTAGATTATACGCGTTTATTGGCTCTGATATCGGATTAGTGATTTTAACACGGCCTCCTGAGCTCATATCGAACAAGTTACAATCTCGAATCACCAGTTGTTGATTATATCCCGTCTTTATTAACTTCGCAGTCGTTTGATTAAGAGCCTCAGCGTTCTTATACGCTATCTCATCCCGAAAAACCGGCAAAAAGCTCTTTTTAAGATCCTCATCATCGGCATCCAATAGTACAAGTCCTGTATCTTTGAAATAATTATGCAATATACGTCTGAAGGCTATCGATAAATTAGCAGAATTGACGTATTCTCGTTTGCATAGTGCTAAAAACGACAATTGCTCGTCGGACAAGTTAAAGTCTTTTTCTATTTGCTCGAAAACCTCCTTTAACCCGTCAGTATGCATTCTACCTACCGGACCCTTTTGATTATTTTCCCATTTTATTGACTTGCCATACAACTTTATTTCACTTATTTCTTCTAAGTCGTGATCTTCGCTCGCCATCCAAAAAACTGGAACAAATAGATGCTCGGGAGATTCTTTTTTTAGGTCAGCCACTATAGCTAATACATCCATAATTTTATATAACACGTACAATGGACCCAGACCTATATGTATTTGCTGACCTGTAGTAACTGTATATGTATTAAAATCTGATAAAGCCTCAATATTATGAGCAACACCTTCTCCAGGCTCAAGTTCAGCAACAGAATATTGTTTCTTTAATACGGCTACAAGATTATCTCTTTTGTCCTGAGAAAAAGTAGACTTAGCCGCTATTGCACTTTTCAAGGACGAGATGTCCGGTGAGTATGTATGAAAATCAGAAAGCTTTCCGTCATAATAGTCGGAGATAAATTGAGACGCAAAAAAAGTCTTCTCCCGATCAATTTCTAAGTACTCCATTTACTTATATACGCTTAGCAATAAGGTCAAAGGCTTCAGCTTCTACTATTTTTGCTTGAATAAAATCTCCTACTCGCATATATCCATTGTCTAATGGAATTAGCACTTCATTATCTACCTCAGGAGAGTCATACTGGGTCCTTCCCATATAGAAATCTCCTTCTATTCTGTCTATTAGTACTTTTTGTTCTGTACCTACCAGTTTCAGATTGTTTTTGAGTGAAATATCGTGCTGCATTCCCATTATTTCATCCGCTCTTGCTGCCTTTACCTCCTCAGGCACGTGGTCTACTAGCGTACCAGCGTGAGTACCTTCTTCATGAGAATATGAAAATACACCGAGTCTATTGAACTCATAACGTTCCACGAATTGCTTTATTTCCTCAAAATCTTGCTCATATTCACCTGGGTGTCCCAGAAGTAAAGTAGTTCTAAGTGCTATTCCACTAACCTCAGATTTTATTCTATCCAATACCTCTTCTGTCCTTTTTTTAGTGATACCTCTTCTCATTGTCTTGAGCACATTGTCAGAAATATGCTGAATAGGAATATCAAGATACTTGCAGATATTTGGTTTACTGTTTATTATCGGCAGTACTTCAAAAGGAAACTTAGATGGATATGCGTAGTGAAGTCTGATCCACTCTAGTCCTTCTACATCACTGAGTCTATCCATGAGTTCGTGCAGTCTTCTCTCACCATATAAGTCTATACCATAATAGGTAGAGTCTTGAGCGATGAGCATAATTTCTTTGACACCATCTCGTACTAGGTTTTTAGCTTCTTGTACTAGATCTTCCATAGACTTAGAAACGTGCTTACCTCTCATCAAGGGGATAGCACAAAAAGAACAAGGTCTGTCACACCCTTCAGATATTTTCATATAAGCGTAGTGCTTAGAAACGGAAGAAGTCCGTTCGCCAAGAAGCTCTTTTTTATAATCTACACCTACTTGCTTTAGCAGCTGGGGAAGTTCAAATGTTCCATACCACTTGTCCACCTCCGGTATTTCTGGAGAAAGATCTGCTTCATATCTCTGAGATAGGCATCCTGTTACTATGAGTTGCTCAATATTACCCGCCTTCTTTTCATCTGCATAAGCGAGTATAGTATCTATACTTTCTTGCTTCGCATTATCTATGAAGCCACATGTATTTATAATAATAGTATCTGCTCCTGTTGCATCTTCGTGCACTGCTTCTATTCCGCCATTGGCTAATTGAGATTGAAGAACCTCAGAATCTACCGTATTTTTAGAACAGCCTAGAGTGACTATCGAAACTTTATTTGTTTTATGTGATTTTGTTTTCATATTAAGAAAATAGTGAGTTTACAAAGTTTTTACCATCGAATAGTTGCAAATCATTCATCTGCTCTCCTACTCCTATATATTTTACGGGTATACTGAATTGATCGCTTATACCAATTACTACCCCTCCTTTTGCTGTACCGTCTAACTTAGTAAGTGCTAATGCAGTCACTTCTGTAGCGGCAGTAAATTGCCTAGCTTGCTCAAAAGCGTTTTGACCTGTAGACGCATCTAATACCAAGAGCACCTCATGAGGTGCGTTTGGAACTTGCTTGTCCATAACTCGTTTTATCTTAGAAAGCTCGTTCATTAGATTCACTTTATTATGTAAACGACCTGCTGTATCTATAATTACAACATCCGCATTTTGCTGAGCACCATATTTTACTGCCTCAAAAGCTACTGCTGCTGGGTCAGTATTCATACCCTTAGCCACTACCTCTACTCCTACTCTTTCTCCCCATATTTTTAATTGGTCTACTGCCGCCGCTCTAAAAGTATCTGCCGCACCTAGTACTACTTTTAAACCTTGCTGCTTAAACATATGAGATAACTTACCAATAGTAGTAGTCTTCCCTACTCCGTTAACCCCTACTACCATAATTACATATGGTTTAGTTTCCAGATTTTTTATAGGCTTTTCTGTAGCTTCCAGTAAATCTGTTATTTCTTCTTTTAAAAGTTCATTGAGTTCTTTATCCCCTAGATATTTATCCTGGCTTACTCGAGCTTCTATTCTTTCTATTATCTTAACCGTAGTATTTACGCCAACGTCTGAACTTATGAGCAATTCCTCCAGTTCATCTAGAAACTCGTCATTTACAGTACTTTTACCTACTACTACTTTAGAAATTCTAGTAATAAAAGAACTTCGGGTCTTTTGCAAACCTTCATCTAGCTTTTCCTTTTGCTCCTCAGTAGGTTTTTTCTTAAAAAAATCTAATAATCCCATGGTTCTTAAAAATAAAAAAGCTTCCCATTAAACATAGGAAGCTTTTTCAATATTAAATATTTTTTAGATAAATTATTGCTTCAAAGCTCCTTGTACTGCTTCGGTAGGCATCATTTCTTCTCTAAAAGAATAAGCACCAGTCTTAGGTGACTTTACACATCTTATTACTTTGGCCCAATCTCTTCCAGATCCAGCTACTTTCAGGGTTGCTACTACTTTCTTTGCCATTTTATTTTATCTCTTTATGAAGTGTTACCTTTTTCATAAACCGATTGTATTTTTTTAACTCAATACGCTCAGTTGTATTTCTTTTATTCTTAGTGGTGATGTATCTTGACATACCAGGTACGGTAGATCCTTTTTGCTCAGTGCATTCTAAGATTACCTGTACTCTATTTCCTTTCCTTGCCATCGTTTATATCTTTCCGTTTTTTAGTAGACTATTTAAACAAGCACTAATACCTTTTTTATTTATAGTTTTTAGGGCAGATGTACTCACTTTTAGAGTAATCCACTCATCTTGCTCAGGCAGATAGAACCTTTTAGTTTGAAGATTTGGATAAAATCTTCTTTTCGTTCTTCTTTTTGAGTGGGAAACGTTGTTTCCAGCTAAGGCTTTTTTGCCTGTTAAATCACATACTCTCGACATTCCTCTGTTTTTTTAGGGCTGCAAAGATGTCATTTAATTTCGATTTAACCAACATTAAGGATACAAAAGATACTTTTTTCTCAACTCCCTATATTTCCCCAATTCTGGCTGCCATGATTTACGTATTTCTTCTTCCGTTAAGCCTTGCTTTACTTGACTCTTCAGCGTCTCATCTCCTGTTAATTTGTATATAAAACTTTTAAAATATTCGCCATCTTCTACTTTATTACTTTTATAAAACTTTATGAGCCAATTAAGATGTAGATATCCTTCGCTAAAAAATGTCGAGTCATGAATATCCCTAACCACATAACCTCCACATTTCTCTCCTTCGTGCTTTGGATGGTCAGAAACACCCGGAATAGATTTAGGAGTAAAGACAAATGTACCGTCAAATCCGGGCCTTCCTACTATCTGAAATGGGCTGTCTGTACCCCTTCCTATACTCACATTTGTGCCTTCGAATAACCCTAAGTAAGGATACAAGTATACTGAGTTCATATTAGGCAGATTTGGAGATGGTTGAACAGGAAGCTCATATAGCATCTCATGACTGTAATTATCGCAAGGCACTACTGTCACCTCACACTGAGTGCCTCCAATTAACCATTTTTCGCCATTTATCATACCCGCTAGCTCCCCTACCGTAAGTCCATGGACTATAGGAATGGGATGCATTCCGATGAAAGATTGATACTCCATATTCAATATAGGGCCGTCCACATAAAATCCATTGGGATTTGGTCTGTCGAGCACTACTACTTTTTTACCTTCTTCGGCACAGGCTTCCATCACATAGTGCATAGTAGATATATAGGTATAAAATCGTACCCCAACATCTTGAATGTCAAAAAGAACAACATCAATATCAGCTAACATTTCTTTAGAAGGCTTCTTAGTAGAGCCATATAATGACACTACCGGAAGTCCCGATTTTTGATCTATCCCATTTTTTATAATAGCTCCTGCACTGTGATCTCCTCTAAAGCCATGTTCCGGAGCAAATACTTTTTTGATATCTACTCCTAATGCTCTAAGGGTATCTACCAAATGTGAATTACCTACTATACTGGTTTGGTTCACTACCAAGGCAATTCTTTGCCCTCGGAGTAAGGGTAAATATTCGCTAAATTTTTCTGCACCCAGTACGATTTTTTTACTTGCGACTTCTTGTGAAACGCTATTTGATTCAGTGTAGTTTTCTGTTTTTTCATTTTCAGATGACTTACACGAAACAATTATTGCCATCAAAAAAGTAATTAATACTGCTTTCTTCATTTATGTTTTAAACTTGCGACGTCAAAAGTATGAAATTAGGATACTACATAGCGAAAAGATTGAGCCTAAGTAAGCAACACTCTTTTACTAAAACGATCACTACACTAGCCATAGCTGCTATATCCCTGAGTGTGTGTGTGGTTATTTTGGCGTTTGGAATCTTGCTTGGTTTTAAGAAGGAAATACGCGAAAAAGTACAAGGCTATGCAGGCGACATAAACATCACCAGATACCAACTGGCTAAAGGTTCTGAGACCAATAATTTCAACATTGACACCTCTTTTTTAAAGCAACTGAATACAGAACCCTATCTTATTTCTGCGTATCCATTTATAAATAAGGCCGGTATTATAAAATCCGATTCTACATTGGAAGGTATAGTGCTGAAAGGTTTTCCTGGGGACTACGACTTTTCTTTTTACCAAAAACACCTAAAAAGAGGTAAACTCCCAGTATACACAGACAGTATAGATAGCTACGATATTTTATTATCTGAGTATACTGCCACCATAATGGGAGTGGATACTGGTGCTCGTCTTAATCTGTATTTTATAGACAATTCGGATGTACGGCAGCGTAGACCCAAGGTAGTTGGCATATTCAATACTGGACTGCAAGAATTTGACAAGCAATTTGGGGTAGCCCACCTCAGAATGTTACAAAGAGTTATAGGTCAAGACTATACAATAGCTGGGGGATACGAAATCAAGGTAAAGAATTTTGGCAAAGTAGATGAGGCGATAGCTTCCATTACTCCGTTTTTAGATTACAACTACGCCGTACAGTCTATCAAAGAACTGTACCCTACTATTTTTCAATGGCTGGACTTGGTAGATACTAACGTGATAGTAATCATAGCACTAATGCTGATAGTGGCAATTATCAATATTATCACCGTTTTACTTATTCTTATAATAGAACGAATACCTATGATAGGTCTGCTGAAATCTATGGGTTCACCTACTCGTCAGGTGATGAGTATCTTTAATTGGCAGGGAATGTTTATCCTGCTTGGCGGCTTGCTGCTAGGTAATGGAATAGCTCTGGGGGCTGCATTTCTACAAAACACGTATAAACTTATTAGCTTACCTGCAGACACATATTATATGGATGCTGTTCCGTTTTACTTACCTATTCAGTATCTACTTCTTATTAATATAGGAGCTCTAGCAGCCTGCTATCTATGCACCTATATTCCTGTGAGAATGATAAGCAAGATTACTCCTGCACAAAGTATTCGATTCAGATAAAGACGTAATTCTATTTTAGGGAGTCTCTAACAACCTGTTTATGAGGAACATTGATATAATCAAATGGACAATGTTTGCATTTATTACCACAGCACTTACCTCTTTTTAGATGATATGCAGCAGTAAATACGAGGAGCCCATCGCCATTCATATAGTAATCCTCTTCTATTTCTTTATCTCGTTCCCGCATCTCGTACAATAAATTGCCTTTTCGTCTAATTCTAAATGATTGCAAGTAGAACACTTCTGCCCTTTATTGGTTTGGCTCATCTCTACACTCACTATACCTGTAGGCACAGCTATCACTGCATAACCCAGTATCATAAGTACTGCACTGAGAAATTGACCTAATGCAGTAACGGGTGCTATATCTCCATAACCCACTGTAGTAAGCGTAACCACGGCCCAATATATACTTCTGGGTATACTCGTAAAACCTGCTTCTGGAGATTCTACAACGTACATGAGAGTGCCCATTACTACCACCACAATAAGTACAACACCAAAGAAAACTGTAATCTTAGCTCCGCTTCTTTTGAGTGCTTGTCCCATTCCCTTTGCCTCACCCATAAAACTAGTAAGCCTAAGCACCTTAAAGATTCTTAGTAGTCTGAATGTTCGTAATATTCGAAAAAATTGAGATGCAGGAAAAAAGAATGTAAGATAAGTTGGTATGGTACTTATCAAATCTACAATACCATAAAAGCTCAGGACATATTTCTTTTTATTCTCACTTACGTATAACCTAGCCAGATATTCCAACGAGAAGATAGCAGTAAAGAAGTATTCTGAGTATTTAAAATAAAGTGCGTATTTCTCGTGAAGAGAGCTTACGCTATCCACCATTAGCACTAAGACGCTAAAAAGGATAAACCAAAGTAACCAGATATCAAATCTTCTACCTTCTTTGGTATCTGCCCCAAAAATAATGTGGTGCCACTTCTCCTTATTATCGGAGTATTGAAATTCTTTTATAGACGGATACTTGACCATTTTGCTGTGCAAAGTTAGTAGACTTGTACACCGAATTATCAACGAGTACTATTAGTACTTATTAATTCTGTATTTCACACCTAGATTTAGCGACACACTAGAGCCTCTAGTTTCTAGTCTTGCTCGTTGCACAGTAGCATTAGAATTTGAGGTATATTCTATCTCAAATTCATTAATCGGAGTAAAAGAAGATTTAGCCATAATGCTCATATCTAGGAACAAGGTTTTAGATACTTGGCGATATAGGCCCAGATCTGCTCGCATTAAAATATTCCCTCCTTCTAAGTCATTGGAATAAGTGTACACAGCTATAGACTCCTGGTAACCTGTCTCATCATTATTAGCCATCTCATCATAAAACTGCGAACCTTCTCTATCCAAAGTTCTGGATACAAAAAAGTTGATCCCTGTAGTACCATACACACTCCATTTTTCTGAAAATCTATTTTCATACCCTAGGAGTAACGCCATCTGCACGCTAGAAAAAGTAGGGTATAACTGCTTGTCAAACGCTTTCAGTTCCTCACCAACTACACTATAAGTTGTAATCTGAAATCTAGATGAATAGTCTATCTTTTGCAAACCTACTTCTGCATATATATTGGGGGTGAACCGTTTACCTAAATATATGCTGGCTCCTACATCTAAGTGCGGCAGAGCATCCACATTCTCATTTCCTGACGCTTTATATTGCTCTAGCTTCGGACTCAGATTTACCCGTAGGTAATGCAGCTTTGCATCCGTGGTAGGTTCCTGAGCAAGGACTACTCCTGCAAAACTGAAAACTATAAAAAAGGATAAAAGTCTATTCATACTTATGGCTTGTTCTTCAAAATAAAGGTTTTGCGATGACAGTCTATATAGCCCAATTCACCAATGACCCTTCTGTGTTCAGCTGTGCCGTACCCCTTGTGTTTTTCGAAACCATAGGCGGGATGCTCTTGTGCCAGTGTTTTCATATACTCGTCTCTGTGGGTTTTGGCTAAAATACTGGCCGCAGCTATAGACTTATACTTTCCATCTCCTTTTATCACGGTAGTATGAGGTATTATATCGTATGGCTTAAACCGATTACCGTCTATCAATAAATGCTCTGGCAATGTACCTAGCATTTTTATGGCTCTATGCATAGCCATAAAACTACAGTTTAAGATGTTGTACCGTTCTATTTCTCTAGCTGAGCAACTAGCTACCGCCCAAGCCACTGCTTTTTTTTCTATGAGTACACGCAGCTTATCTCGAGTATGCTCATTTAGTTTCTTACTATCATCTAGCAAAGGCAGCCTTATACCCTTGGGTAAGATAACCGCTGCGGCATAGACAGGTCCGGCTAAGCATCCACGGCCTGCCTCGTCGCAACCTGCCTCTATCCAGTTTTGGTGCATATAGCTCTTGAGCATCGAGCAAAAATAGCCCGATACATTATAAGCCAAAAGAATTGAACAATACATCATTCGAAATTCCTTATTCCTACGATATAAAAACTTGCCTTAGCATTGGCTAGAAGAGCACTTTGTACCGTGCACTAAGGAAAATACATCCCATGCGAGGCGTCTATTATTAACTTAAAGTGCATAAATTTGCACGTATCAATGCTCAAGTACAGAGACACCATTTATAACAACTATTTTACCAATCAGGTAAATAAACAAGCCCGCGATTATGAAGGAATGCTCGCCGAGCAAACCAGCCATAACAGTGCCGAATTAATACACTTATTGCCATCTAATAAAGATGTGCGTATAGTAGATTTAGGCTGCGGATTTGGAACCTTTGTAAAACCGGCAATGAATGCAGGATATTCTAATGTGGTGGGTTATGACATAAGTCAAGAGCAAGTAGATGTAGCTCATACCCTAGGGATGGATAATGTGCATCACAGTAGTATTGAGGAATTCTTTGCTAAAGGCGAAAAAGTAGACGTCATAGTAGGATTAGATATCATAGAGCATTTTACCAAAGACGAACTAATAGACTTTTTGCTGAATGTAAAAAAGAGCCTAAATCCTGGAGGTAAAGCCATATTTAGAACACCTAATATGGACGCTCCGCAGACGAGCGTGTATGCCTACGGAGATATAAGCCACGAAGTATTCCTAAACAAAAGCTCTGCACTGCAAGTGACTAGTGCTGTGGGTTTTGGCAAGGTAGAAGTATATGGTGGGCTGCTACGCAATACCCAGCCACTAAAAGAAGCTATCCGTAAAATAGGCTGGTGGAAATACAAAACATTCAAGAAGATTATCCTTTTCTGTACTGCCCGTACGTGGCACAATGTGGTTTTCGAACCTAATTTGTTGATAGTAGCAGAGGTGTGAGCTTCGGTACGTTTTGCCTAGGGCAAAACACTCAGCTTGACACACTACCTAAAGACCAAATTTGAATCAATGACGGTGTCATTCTGAGTTTTAGACGATAGGGGTTATTCCCAAAAGCTCGATTTGAGCAGGTGTCATTCTGAGTTTCCGACGATAGGAGGAAGTATCTAAGAATACCTCACCCAAACAAACTCGTTTGGTCTACTACCCCATTCTCTATTTTGTATACCGTGCCGGGGTATTTATTTATCAGACGATAATCATGCGTGGCCATAAGCACAGCCGTACCATTAGTCGCTATATTATGTAGCAGTTCCAGTATTTCGTCGCTCACTTCTGGGTCTAGATTACCCGTAGGTTCATCTGCCAAAATAAGCTGAGGACTATTGAGTAATGCTCTAGCTATCACTACTCGTTGCTGCTCGCCACCGCTGAGTTGGTGTGGTTTTTTGTCTAGTATCTTGGGTAAACTTACAGAGTCTATTACCTGGTCTATTCGCTTAGCGACTGCCTTTTTATCTTTCCAGTCTGTAGCGTGTAGTACAAATTCTAGGTTCTTTTTTATACTGCGGTCATAGAGTAGACTAAAGTCTTGAAACACCATACCTATCTTTCTTCTTAGCATAGGAACATCCTCTTTTTTTATGTCCGTGAGTTTATATCCTGCTACTTCACCTTCACCTTCTTTGAGAGATAAATCTGCATAGAGCGTTTTGAGCAAACTACTCTTGCCGCTCCCTGTTTTGCCAATGATATAGGCAAACTCACCTGCCTGCAGGGCTAAGTTTACATTACTAAGCACCCGCAATAGATTATCCTGTATTACGAATGCATCTATTAACTGTACTACATGTTTATCCATCTATTTCTAAATTAAATCGCTCTTCGAACTCCTTTAGTATTGGAAACTCTTTGGCCATCACATCAAATTGTTCTTTTGGCGTAAAAACTTTGTATTCACTTACCTCCTTGGCGTTTACTCTGCATTCTATCGCTTCCAAAATATACGATGCTTTAGAGAAATACTGTCTAATCTTTCTGGTCTCCTCGTCTATGCCATCTACTACAAGCTTAGATCCTACGGTAAAAGTCACTACACCACTAGCTACCGTAATCAATGGATCTGAGAAGAATGCGGCTAAACTGCTTCTTTTTTGTGCTATTAGTTCTGCCCCATACGCTTTAAAAAGGTCTGTAGCTACTTCTAGCGTGAGTTCTTTTAGCCCATCGTTGGCTAGCTCTTCTTCTTTTTTTACCACTTTCGGGGTGGTAGCTCTGCTGCGATGCACTCCACTGCGTAGCCCCCCTAGTTTTACAGTAGCTATTACTTCATCTTCTTTCTTAAAACTTGTTTTAGGAGCGACCACCGTTTCTACCGTTTCACCCTCCACTGCTTCTGCAGCAAATAGGTGAGCGAAGAAACCCGAATTTATAAGCTTGTCTAGCCTAGGCTTTTTTTTTTAGTTACGTCTATTGCGTGTTGTAGCGAAGCTAATTTTATAAGACATAACTCTACGTGTAGCCTTTGGTTTCGGCTAGTCTTGTAACTTGTATCTGACTCACCTAGTAGATTAATCGCATTTATGACAAACGATGCACTTACTGACTTAGCTTGCGAAAGGTACTTGCCCGCTAGCTCTTTAGATTTCTCTAATAGCTGCTGACTATTTGCGTTTTGAGCTACTAGCAAATCTCTAAAATGACTTGCAAGTCCGTTTATAAATAACTGACCATCAAAACCATTGCGTTGTATCTCATCGTACATTACAAGCACACTACTTATATCTCCGCTCACGAAGCCGTCTGTGATTTTGAAATAGTAATCGTAGTCTAGGATATTGAGATTTTCAATGACCTCGGCATAGGTGATCTTGCCTTCTGTACCGAAACTGGCCATTTGGTCGAAAATAGAAAGAGCATCTCTCATAGCACCATCTGCCTTTTGAGCGATAAGGTGCAGAGCTTCCTCTTCTGCTTCTATTTTCTCATCTTTTGCTATTCCTTTTAGGTGAGCAACTATCTGAGGTATAGTGATTCTATCAAAATTAAATACCTGACATCTAGATAATATAGTAGGTAGTATTTTGTGCTTCTCTGTAGTAGCCAATATAAAGATGGCGTAACTAGGAGGTTCTTCCAATGTTTTCAAGAAAGCATTAAAGGCCGCAGAGGAAAGCATATGTACCTCATCTATGATATATACTTTGTAATCTCCTGTTTGCGGCGGTATACGTACTTGCTCATTTAGAGCTCGTATATCGTCTACAGAGTTATGCGATGCAGCGTCTAGTTCAAAAATATTGAAGGAGAAATCGTAACCTTCTGGTACAGTGCCTTTATTTATTTCTTTGGCTAAGATACGAGCACAGGTGGTCTTACCCACTCCTCTAGGACCACAAAATAGGAATGCTTGAGCTAATCGATTATGGGTTATCTCATTGATTAAAGTCTCAGTAATATGCTCTTGACCTACAACCGTATCAAAGGTTTCTGGCCTATATTTCCTAGCACTTACTATATAACTTCCCATTAGAGTGCAAAGTATGTTTTCTGTGCTTGTTTAAACAAGTAGTGTTGAAAAAAATGAGGAGCAATTAACAAGTAATTTAAGAAATGCACCCTTGAAGATAAGAAATGTGAGTTAAAAGGCCTAAAAACCTATAAAAAGATAAGAATATATTGCATATTAATTTTACTTTTGCAGCCCTTTTATAAAAATAAACAATATAATAATGGAAAAAACTAATTACGAGTCTGTAGTTGTACTAACACCCGTGCTTAGCGAAAAGATGTTGCAAGAGGCAGTATCTGATTTCGAGAAGCTGATTACAGAAAACGGTGGAGAGCTCATCCACAAAGAGAACTGGGGCCTAACTAAAATGGCTTACCCTATTCAGAAAAAAACAACTGGTTTCTACCAAATCTACGAATTTGCTGCTGAAGCAGATACGGAGATAGTAGACAAGTTGGAACTAGCGTTTAGAAGAGATGAGCAGGTACTTAGATACCTAACCATCAAGCTAGACAAGCACGCTCTTAAGTACAACGAGAGAAGAAGAAACGGAGAATTTAACAAGCCAAAGGTGAAAGAAGCTCCTGCAGTAGCAGACAAAGTAGCTCCAGCAGCCCCAGTGAAAGCAGCTCCAGTAGCAGAGGCTCAAGTAGAAAAAGTATCTAACGAAGAAGCAGAATAAGTCATGGCTAAAAGAAAAAGATATAAAAGAATCCCTATAATACGTCCTAAGAAGTATTGTAGATTTAAGAAAAGTGGAATTAAGTATATCGATTATAAAAATCCAGATTTCTTAATGCCATTTATTAATGAACAAGGGAAATTATTACCTAGAAGAATTACAGGTACTTCTCTTAAGTTCCAAAGAAAAATCGCTGTAGCGGTAAAAAGATGTAGACACATTGCACTTTTACCATACGTAGCAGATCAAATGAAATAAGTTTAACCAAATAAAATTTAACGCAATGAAAGTAATATTAAAAGACTTCGTGAATGGCTTTGGTGAGAAGAATGACATCGTAATAGTAAAAAACGGTTACGGTAGAAACTTCCTTATACCTCAAGGTCTAGCCACTATAGCTACTCCATCTGCTATCAAAATGGCAGAGGAAAACGTGAGACAAGCTGCTCACAAGCAAGCTAAAATAGTAGCTGACGCTAAAGCTGTTGCAGAAAAACTTAAGGATTTCAAAGTAACTGTGCCTACTAAGGCTGGTTCTAATGGAAAAATATTCGGTTCTGTAACAACTATGCAACTAGCTCAAAGCCTTGTAGATAGAGGGTTTGAAATAGATAAAAGAAAGATATCTGCTCCAGATATGAAACATATAGGAGAGTATAAAGCTACTATCACTTTACATAAAGAAGTTTCTGTAGAGATAGATGTAGACGTAATACAAGAATAAATTAATTCGATTCTTTCGAATAATAAATGTGAAAATCCCGGCTTTAGTCGGGATTTTTTTATGCCAAAAATTTAGAGGATTACTTAAATGAGTCGTTCACTACTCATGTCTGAGTGCTTCTATTGGGTTTATTTTGGATGCTTTGTACGCTGGCCAAATTCCCGCACTTAAACCTACAAGCGTACATACTCCCAAGGCTAGAAACATCCAATTCCAAGGTACTATAAAACTACCACCTATGTAGCTGCTTGTAATATTCCCTATGATGAGTCCCAGTGCTATCCCTCCTAAACCACCTATCTGGCAAATAGTGATCGCCTCTATCACAAACTGATTTAGCACCGTAGCACTTTTAGCACCTATTGCTTTGCGAGTTCCTATTTCTTTGGTACGCTCCGTTACCGATACTAGCATAATATTCATAAGAGCTATAGCTGCTCCTATAAGTGTAATCCCTGCTATAAAAACAGCACCTAGCAAAACCAATTCTAGGTTTTCCATCAAAGCCGCAGAAATACTATCAGACTTTATAATACTGAAATTCGTTACTTCTTTTACTTTGAGTTTTCTGACCTGCCTAAAGAGATTCTCCGAATAGGCCGCTACTGCATCTAGTGCTTTCACGTCGCTCACGGCCACACCTATATTATAGGATGTATTAGATTTAGGAAATTGAGCTCTGGCTAGACTTACGGGCACTAGTACTATCCTATCTCCCCCAAAATCAAAAGCTCCTCCTTTTGGTGCAAATAGTCCTACGACTCTTAGTTTCACCCCACCTACCTTGATGGACTTATTGATACAATCTGCTTGCCCAAAAAGTATTTCCTTGATCTCCTGACCTATGACCGCCACACGAATATTGCGTTCTACATCTGCATCCGTTATCATTCTGCCTTCGGCCAAATCATAGCCAGCTGCACTCAAGTAGGCATTATCCCCTCCAATTATATTGGTATTGGGATTGGTTTTTTTCTTCTTGTATTTAGCTATGGCACTCCACGAGTTATTTGAGTTTATAGATACTTCTGCATTGTACTCAAACCTTTCTTTAAACTCTTGAGCTTCTTTGTACGAAATATTTTCATAATATACCCGCTTGTTATTTCTACTCAAGCTAAAACCGGAAGATCTATTTTGAATATTGAAAGAATTAGCCCCCATAAAACTAAAGTTTTTTACTAGACTAGTTTCTATACCATCTATAGCTGTAAGTATACCTACTAATGCCATAATACCAAAAGAGATAATAAGACTTGTAATAATAGTTCTAGTAAGATTGCCTCGTATAGAGGTGAATGCCTCTTTAATATTTTGGTATACGGTCATTTGCTTGTTCAAAGTAAGCCAATACTTTGCTGAATAGGGAGCACTTCTATTAACACAAGTGTATTTTCGATTTTAATTCGAAAAAACTTGGTAGCGAGACTATCATATTCTTAAATTCGTTTGCTAATTATGATACTATATGAAATATTAGGATTACAAGTAGTAGTCAACTTACTCTACTTCGTAGTCCCTAGCTTAATCGTGTTTGGGGTAACCTACATCATTATTAATAAATTCTTTGAGGAGCAAAGAAAACTTAGACTCTTAGAGCTCAAAAAAGTACAAATGCGGGAGCTCACTCCTATCAAGTTGCAAGCATACGAGAGGTTAACACTCTTTTTAGACAGAATAAGCCCAGAGAACTTAGTTATACGCTTATCTAAATCGGGACAATCTGCCAATCAACTAAGACACGAACTCATACAATCTATTACAAGTGAATTTAACCATAATATCTCGCAGCAAGTGTACGTGAGCAATGACTGCTGGAATATGATAAAAGCAGTGAAAGAGCAGATAATAAGCGTAGTAGAAGCTTGCTATCAAGAATCTGGCGATACAGAAAGTGGCCCAGGACTTGGCAAAAAAATATTGACCAGACTAATGCAAGAGAAAACTACGCCTACTCAACGTGCAATAGAACTAATGAAAAAAGAAATTGAAATCGCATTTTAAAATATTCTTACTACTCGCTTTAGGAGGCTGTAAAATAAAAGGACCACTTACTGCACTACCTACTACTAATATAGCACTAGACAGCACTATAGTAGAAAGCGAGAAGATGAAATCTATAATAGAGCCCTATACACAAAATATGGCTGCTGCGATGGATGAGGTTATTGGTTTTAGCCCAGCGTTTTTAGAAAAGAAAAAACCAAGTAGCATTCTAGGTAGTTTTATGGCAGAGGCTGTATACCAATCTGCCTCTGCTACAGGCGAGCGTATAGATTTCTGCTTACTAAACTATGGAGGAATAAGAAGTACCTTAGATTCTGGAGAAATAACAGTGGGTGAAGTATTCCAAATAATGCCCTTCGAAAACGAAATCACTATCTTAACCTTATCTAAAGTACAACTCGATACCCTTTTCAAAATTATAGAAGACAAAGGCGGCGAACCATTTGCAAATCACCTGTGGAAAGATCAAACAGCATATCATATACTAAACCGTACCGCATATAGAATAGCTACCAATGACTACATGGCCAACGGAGGAGATAACTACTCTATCCTCTCACAGGCACTAGAAAGAATAGATACAGGGATTAAGGTAAGAGATGCTCTAATCACCTTTGTAAAAAATAATAATCCTATTCCTTTAGAATATAAGCCTTCGAAAAATTGAGAAGAAAAGAATTCATATACAAAGCAGGACTAATAGCTGCTGGAGCTGCCATATCTCCATTACACTCTTTGGCTAAGGATAGCGATAGGCTGGTAATACTACATACGAATGACTGGCATAGCCACATAGAGCCATTCCCTCTTTCTGATAAGAAATATCCAGGACTAGGAGGTGCCGCCAAAAGAGCCGCACTAATAAGTAAGATACGAGCAAAGCATAAAAACGTGCTTCTACTAGACAGTGGAGATATTTTTCAGGGTACACCTTATTTTAATTCCTATGGTGGTGAGTTAGAGTTTAAACTGATGAGTGAGATGGGTTATGATTTTGCAACCTTAGGAAATCATGATTTTGATGCAGGCCTAGAGGGATTTACAAAACAGCTACCACACGCTAGTTTCAAATTTTTATGTGCTAACTATGATTTCAGCAATACAATACTGAATGGAAAGATAGACCCATACTCAATTATAAAGAAAGGGAAGTTCAAAATTGGCGTATTCGGAATAGGAATAGAGCTAGAAGGACTAGTGCCAAAAGATTTATATGGAGAGGTAAAATACCAAAATCCCATTGAGAGAGCAAATGAGACTGCCATGACATTAAAAAATCAAGGATGCAACCTAATCGTCTGTCTATCTCATTTAGGATATGAATACAAAGGTAAAAAGGTGAGTGATAAAGTTTTAGCCAAATTGTCTAATAATATAGACTTGATTTTAGGAGGGCATACGCACACTTTCTTGAGTTCTCCACAAGGTGTAATGAACCAAAATGGGAAAGAAATTTTTATCAATCAAACGGGTTGGGCTGGTATAAACTTGGGACGCATTGATTATGAGGACAATAGCCTGAAGGCCCCATCCGTACTAGGATACAACTACACAAAAATTTCATAAAATCAATACTAAATACATTTTTTTAGAAACTTTTTTAGCCACAACTTGCACCCATAATTAAAAGGGGGGACCTTTAAATTGTTGTTTACATTTACTTAACTTTATAATAACTAAAAACTTACATGAGCGAGCAACACGAAACAGTGTGGAAAAAATGCCTTCAAACAATCAAAGACAATGTTAACCCACAAAGTTTTAAGACATGGTTCACCCCCATAAAATCATTGAAACTAGAAGACAAGGTACTTACAATTCAAGTTCCAAGTCAGTTTTTTTATGAATGGTTAGAGGAACACTATGTAGCTCTACTCAAAAAAACCTTAGAAAAGGAACTTGGAGCCGGCTCCAAGTTAGAGTATAATGTAATAGTAGAAAACAGTAATGGCAATGCTAGGCCATACACTGTGAGTATGCCTACTCGTAATGTTACTCATAATAACAAAAACGAAATGGGTATGCCGATCAACTTATCAAATAACATACATAATCCATTCATAATACCAGGACTTAAAAAGCTGAACGTAGACTCACAGCTTAACTCTAATTACACTTTCGATAATTTCATAGAAGGTGAGTGCAATAGATTAGCTCGCTCTGCAGGATATGCTGTAGCCAATAAGCCAGGCGGTACGGCTTTTAACCCACTTATGATTTTTGGCGGTGTAGGTTTAGGTAAGACTCACTTAGTGCATGCTATTGGTAATCGCATCAAAGAAATATCTAGCAACAAATCTGTGTTATTTGTTTCCTCTGAGAGATTTATAAATCAGTATGTAGATAGTGCTAAAAATGGCAACTACAATGACTTCTTACACTTCTATCAAATGATAGACGTACTTATAGTAGATGATGTTCAATTCTTAGCTAAAAAAGAAAAGACACAAGAAATTTTCTTCCAAATATTTAATTACCTGCACCAAAACGGAAAGCAGTTAATATTAACATCTGACAGAGCACCAAAAGATCTTAAAGATGTAGACGAAAGATTGTTATCCAGATTTAAGTGGGGATTATCTGCAGACCTGCAAAACCCCGACTTTGATACACGTGTGTCTATCTTAGAACAAAAGATGTATCAAGATGGAATCAAGTTCGCACCTGAGGTAATAGAGTATGTAGCCAATAAAGTAGATAGTAATATCAGAGAATTAGAAGGAGCTCTTATTTCACTTATCGCTCAAGCTTCTCTTAATAGAAAAGAGATAGACCTTGATATGACTAAGAAAATGATGAAGAACTTCGTGAAGAATTCTTCTAGAGAGATATCTATTGAGTTTATACAGAAACTAGTATCAGACTACTTCGGTGTGAGTGTAGACCTAATGAAATCTAAAACACGTAAGAGAGAGATAGTGCAAGCTCGTCAGATCTCTATGTTCTTTGCTAAGCAGCTTACACAAGCCAGTTTGAAAAATATAGGAATGTACTTTGGCGGCAGAGATCACTCTACGGTAATACATGCTTGCCAAACGGTAAATGACCTTATAGATACAGATAAGAAATTCAAATCTGACGTAGACGAATTGACTAAACGTATCAAGATAAATACGTACTAAGCAAGGGATACAAAAAATATCAGAAAGCCTGAACTCTTAAAAAGTTCAGGCTTTTTTTGTTGAAAATTTCACCTACTCCTGAAACAGCAGAAGACAAAATAATTTGTATTGAAAGAAGAAGAGACAATTATGTAAAGCGGATACCGAAGGATTATTCCATATCGTTCAAGTTACTTACTGCACAACAGGATGAAGCGAAGATAGTTATCTAGAATAGGAGCGTTACTTAAATTCGATTTCTAGCCATAGCTATTTACCTATCATTAGATTTAACTCCGAGTAAATCTAATAATAGGTAATGTGGGTGAAGGATTATACAAAGTCTCCCATTACAATCAGAACCTTGCGATTAATTGCAAGGTTTTTAAAAAATAAAAAGAAAAAAGCAGCACTAAACGTACTGCTTTTTTCTTGTAACACTAGATAGAATTGATTAGTGCCAATTAAAAGAATACCTTTGCACCCATTTTAGAATAGCATAATGCAGAACATAAGAAACGTAGCTATCATAGCCCACGTTGACCACGGTAAGACTACTCTCGTAGATAAAATCCTCGAGGCTTGTAAATTCTTTAAAGACCACCAGAAGCCTGGTGAGCTTGTAATGGACAATAACGATTTAGAAAAAGAACGGGGTATTACCATACTTTCTAAAAATGTATCTGTACAGTACAAAGGAACTAAGATAAACATCATAGACACTCCTGGTCACAGTGATTTCGGTGGTGAGGTAGAACGTGTAATGAATATGGCCGATGGAGTACTACTTCTAGTAGATGCTTTTGAAGGACCAATGCCACAAACACGTTTCGTTTTAGAAAAAGCTCTACAAGCTGGTCTAAGTCCAGTAGTAGTAATAAATAAGGTAGACAAGGAAAACTGTACTCCAGACGAAGTACACGAAAAAGTATTTGATCTTATGTTTGCTCTAGATGCAAACGAGGAGCAACTAGATTTCGAAACTGTATACGGAAGTGCCAAGAATGGCTGGATGAGTACAGATTGGAAAAAACCAACGGACAATATGTTCGCTGCCCTAGATGCTATAATAGCTCACGTACCGGCTCCTATACAAGAAGAAGGCGATACACAGATGATGATTACCTCATTAGACTTTAGTAAATACACTGGTAGAATAGCTATAGGTAAACTAAAAAGAGGTGAGTTAGTAGCTAACCAAACAGTAGCTCTGGTAAAGAGAGACGGATCAGTACTTAAAACTAAAGTAAAAGAACTTTTCTTATATGACGGTCTAGCAAAAGTAAAGGTGGATAAAGTAACCGCTGGAGATATTTGTGCCATCACAGGTTTAGAAGGATTTGAAATAGGTGATACTATCTCTAACCCAGAAAATCCAGATCCGCTTCCAGCCATTACTATAGATGAACCTACTATCAGTATGTTATTTACTATCAATGATTCTCCTTTCTTTGGTAAAGAAGGAAAATTCGTAACAAGTAGACACATCAAGGATAGATTAGAATTTGAGCTAGAAAAAAATCTAGCAATGAGACTAGAAGAAACTGGATCTGCAGATTCTCACCTAGTATTTGGTAGAGGTGTACTGCACTTAGCCGTACTTATTGAAACAATGAGACGTGAAGGGTATGAGCTACAGATAGGTCAACCACGTGTAATCATCAAAGAAATAGACGGGGTGAAATGTGAGCCGATAGAGGAACTTACTATAGACGTACCTGATCACCATAGCGGCAAGGTTATAGAGTTCGTATCTATCCGCAAGGGTAATATGCTCACTATGGAGCCAAAAGGCGATGTAATGCACTTAGAATTCGAAATCCCATCTCGTGGTATTATTGGTCTAAGAAATACACTTCTTACTCAAACTCAAGGAGAGGCTATTATTTCTCATAGATTCAAAGAATTTCAACCACACAAAGGAGATATTCCGCAGCGTATTAATGGTTCGCTTATAAGTATGGAAAACGGAAACGCTATTCCTTACTCTCTAAATAACTTACAAGACAGAGGTAAATTCTTCGTATCACCTAACCAGGAGATATATGAAGGGCAAGTAGTAGGAGAGCACTCTCGTCCAGGTGATGTAGTAGTGAATCTTACTAAAGCCAAAAAACAAAGTAATGTACGTAGTAGTGGAGCAGATGAGAAAATAAAATTGATTCCGCCACAACTTTTCACTTTAGAAGAAGCTTTGGAATATATACAAGCAGATGAGTATGTAGAGGTCACTCCAGAAAACATTCGTCTACGTAAAATATACCTTAAGGAAAACGAACGTAAGCGTTCTAAAAACGCAGCAATATCTTAGGATAAATTAAAACTACTAATAGCCCAATTCTGTTTTCAGGATTGGGCTTATTTTTGCCCTATGAGCAAAGTGCTTTTTTACCTCATATTAAAACCGCTATCGCTAGTACCCTACTGGGTAATGTATGGGATATCCATTTTTTTGGCATTTGTATTTTACTATCTAGTCCCTTATCGTAAGAAGGTGGTACTACAAAATTTAAAAAATTCATTCCCAAATAAAAGTGAGAAAGAAATAAATGAAATCTGTAAAAAGTTCTATTCTCATTTATGTGACCTTATTTTAGAAAGCGTTAAGCTCTTTAGCATTTCTAATGAGCAAATTCTAAAAAGATTTAAGGTTAATAACCCAGAGATACTACAGCCCTATTTTGATCGAGGTCAAAGTCTCATTATAGTTGGAGGACATTATAATAACTGGGAGATGCTAGCAGCGGGAATAGACCAGCAAGTGCCACATGATACCGTAGGTTTATACTCTAAGCTAAGCAATGCTTTCTTCGATGATAAAATGAAATCTTCTCGAAGTGCATTTGGGCTACGTATGGTTACCTCTAAAGATTCATTTGTCTATTTTAAAGAGAAGCACGACATACCTCGAATGACCATTTTCGGGGCAGATCAAAGCCCTACGTATAGTAAATCTGTCTATTGGACTACCTTTCTTAATCAAGAAACAGCAGTAGCATTAGGCACAGAGCGATTTGCTAAAAAATACGATATGCCCGTTATATACGCTACTATAAATAAAGAAAAACGAGGACACTTTTCTCTGGACATTTCTATTTTATGCGAGTCACCTCAACATACAAAAGAAGGTGAAATAACAACCCTGCATACTCGCAAGTTGGAGGAGCAGATCCTAGCACAACCTGAATATTGGCTTTGGACACATAAACGCTGGAAGCGAAAAAGAAAAGAGAATGAGTAATCTGCAAAAACCTATCGCCAAAGGCAAAGATATATTCGTAGCTCCTACGGCTACCGTTATAGGTGATGTAAGCTTAGGAGACGAGGTGAGCATCTGGTTTGGTGCTGTGCTGAGAGGCGATAGTGATAAAATAATCGTAGGTGCTCGAAGTAACATTCAAGATAATGCAGTAATACATTGCGACCCAAATGACCCTGCCACTATAGGAGAAGAATGCATTATAGGACATGGTGCCATAGTACACGGTGCCACTTTGGCTAACAATGTACTAGTAGGTATGCAAGCTACAGTTTTAAATAATGCTGAGATAGGTGAGTTTTCTATCATAGGAGCAAATGCACTGGTGACTGCAGGCTCTGTAATACCGCCCTACTCGCTAGTCCTTGGCTCTCCTGCTAAGGTGGTAAAAAAACTAAGCGAAGATCAAGTCGCAGGTATCAAAATAAATGCTCAAGTATACGTGGCTAAAGCCAAGGAGTATATCGCCCACTATCAATCTATAGAGCCATAAAAAAAGCTCCTACCAAAGGCAGAAGCTTTAAATTCTTTTTTAATAATAATGCCTAATAAGTCTTAGTGCTTAGTTCGCCAGAAGCGTTCCACATTTTCCAAGTACCTACACGAGCACCATTATCATAGTACATTTCAAAACGCTTATTTCCTGCATCATCCCACACTATCCATTTTCCGTGCTTCTGATCTTCTATGTAAGATGCCGTACTATTTATCTGACCCAAATCATTGTATTGTGTCCAGTTACCGCTTCGTTTACCTTTATTAAAACTGCCTTCTTCTTTGATACTGCCACTAGCATAATAATATAATGCAGCACCAGATAGTACTCCATTTTCCACGTTTAGTTCAGCTACTTTCACTCCAGCATCATACTCTGCGTAAAGTCCGCTAAATAAGCCTCCATTCAAACTGCAGTATTTCCCGTTTTCAACTTTAAGATCACTACTTTGAGCCATTACTATACTTGCAAAAGCTATTAATATAAGTGTGAGTATGTTTTTCATCTTCATTCTATTCCTTAATGTTTACATAACAAATTTAACATTAACTTAACATTAAATCAAGTTGTACTATTAGAAATCCTTATCGTGATATATAGATTACATATCTGAAAACGATAGCTATACCCCTTGTTATAGTTATCTTTGTTGCACTTTAAAAAACAAATATTTAAAACAATAATATGTCAGTACTAGTAGGCAAAAAAGCACCGCATTTCAGTGCAGGAGCAGTAATTAACGGAGAGGAAATAGTAGAAAATTTCTCTTTAGCAGAATATGCAAAAGATAGCTACTCTATCTTTTTCTTTTATCCTAAAGATTTCACATTTGTATGCCCTACAGAGCTTCACGCTTTTCAGGCTAAGCTTACAGAGTTTGAGGCTAAAGGATGTAAAATAGTAGCTTGCTCTACAGATACAGAAGAAAGCCACTGGGGATGGTTGCAAATGGATAAAGACAACGGCGGTATAGCAGGTGTCACCTACCCTATGGTAGCAGATACAGCTAAGACTATAAGTACTAACTATGGTGTGCTTGCTGGCGACTACGATTACAATGAGAACAATGAGCTAATAGCTACTGGACCTATGATAGCTTACAGAGGCTTGTTTCTGATAGACAAAGAAGGAATGGTGAGACACCAAGTGGTAAACGACCTACCTCTAGGTAGAAGTATAGATGAAGCGATGAGAATGCTAGACTCTCTGATTCATTTAGATACTCACGGTGAAGTATGCCCAGCTAACTGGAGCGAAGGTAAAGAAGCTATGACTGCCACTTTTGATGGTGTAGCTGATTACTTATCTAAGAATTAAGGTAAAGAATTTTATAATATTTAAAAGTCGCTTCCAAATATTTGGTGAGCGACTTTTTTTGTGCTTTAGGTTAAGCCCTAATTAACTAAAACAAAAAACCTATGTATTTCAAACGAAGGTTTCAATATGATTTGACATAAATTCTTAGCTTATGCTATTACGAACCTTTAGCGTGTATTCTCGCAGAGCAGTTTTAAGGTCGGAGTCGTGTTCTGCCATATACTCCTTAATAAATATTGCAGCTATTACATGTGTGAGCTGCTCACCTTCGTCATCACCTATTATCTCTATAGCAGGAGTCTCTTCATTATACAAAGCCTCTTCTGCTGCTCGTAAGTCTGCTAGGCTATAGGCCACCGCTAGTTTTTTAATTACTGGTATTTTCATGGTAAAGTATAAGTTTAAGTTTACTCTTCGGTACAATTCGCTTAGGCAAATCACTCAATGTGACAAAACTATAATCAATTTAGCACTACTGTTGTCAATTTGAGTGTTCTTTGACCAAAGGAAGAAGAATGTATCAAAAAATGCTTTATGCTAGGCTCTCTATCATCTCCACTAATTTGGGCTCTAGGCTGGTAGCTGCTCCTTCTAGGAGTTTTCCTCCTTTGAATACGGCAAAGAATGGAAGACTATTTACCTCGGCTACTTTTCTAGCTTCTGGATTTTCTTCTGCATTCACATCTAAGAAAGTCACGTCTGAAAAACGCTCATCGTTTGATAGTCTCTTATACTTAGGTGAAAAAAGCTTGCAGCTTCCGCACCAGTTGGCAAAATATTTTACCACTACTTTATCATTAGATGCTATTGCATCATTAAAATCGTTATCCGTTGCTACTACTATAGACATACCACAAAGGTAAGATGCCGAGCTGCTGATTGAGAAATAATAAAATTGATTTGACTATAACCGAATATTATAGTCCGCTTTTACGAAGAGTAATTTTGATATCTTCCTTGTCACTAGAAGTTATTCTGACATAGCTAGACTCATATCCAACGTACTCTACTCTGTAAACTTTAGGGCTTTGTACCTGTGAGACTTCGCCTACACCGTCAAAATCAGTAAATAAAGTCACCTTCTCTTCTACTGCAGTTATTTTCACTCCCGTAAGCGGTTCTTTATTCTCATCTAGTACTTTTATTTTCAACGGATTGTTAGCTGATGCAAGTGATGCAAGACAAAGGAATATAGCTGTTAGTTGTACTTTCACACTGCAAGTGTATCGTGGCTATGTTATGCTAACGTTAACCTAACACTAAGAAAATAGAAAGAGTATAAATCCTACATTTGTGCCGATGAAAAATGCAATCATTCTTCTACTTCTTATCGCCGCCTGCGGGCCAAAAAACGAAGGACCAAACAAGTTTAGCGACAAGAAAATCATAACCATTTACGAGCTACAAGACCGGAGAGATACCAAGGCTCTACTGCCACTTCTAAAGGCGAAAAAAGAAAGCCACCGTATCGCAGCTGCAATGGCGTTTGCCAGTATTCAAGATACTATAGCCATACCGTATCTCAACCAGATGCTCCAGATAGACCAAGATCCGATGCCACGCAGAGCAGCTGCATTTGCTCTGGGGCAGATAGGTAGCACCAAAGCTTTAGGCATTTTGATAAAAGCATTTGACCAAGAACTCTTCCCAGCCAATAGGCGGTATGTGATGGAAGCTATAGGCAAATGTGGGGATTCTAGTACCATTAAACTCTTTGAGGAAAACGAATACCAAGACTCTGCTCTGCAAATGGGCTGGGCATATGGTGTTTTTAGATTGAGTCAAAAAGGGTTTACGTCTGACGTACTGAATAAAAGAATGATGAAGTTAGTGAATGACGACAACAAGGACTTAGCGATATTGGCGAGTCACTATATATATCGAAATTTAAGAAATAGTAAAAAGATTGTATTGATTGATTCGTTGATTGGGCTTACTAGATATGATGAAGTGAAGGAAAGGTTGGGGTTATTGAAAGGCGAAAAAACAAGAGATAAAAGCCTAAAATGGAGTGAATTTGATAACTTAAATAATTACCAAAAAGTAGAGCTCATAAATACTAAACAGTCGTGGTCTTGGGATGAATCTCAACAACTTAATTTTTTAATTGCCGACACGACAATTAACATCGGGGTAAGAAGTGCTGCATTTTCATACATTATATCTCATTCTCATCCAGATAGTGAGGACTATTATATAAATGTCGCATTAAATTCCAAAGACATGGCACTGCAAAGTCTAGCCGCCATTAGAATACAAAAGTCTAGCACCATTGTACATGGAGCAGATTTACTTGCACTTGTGCAGCAAGTCAAATCCCAACTCAAACTCCCACAACAAGCAGAAACATACATAGATATCTGCAAGGCAATAGAAGCCCTTGATGGCGAGAAGTTTGAAGGATACAAACCACCATACAACCACCCAATCGACTGGGAATTTGTGAAGACTATTCCTGCAAACCAACAAATAACTATAGAAACAAACAAAGGAGAAATCACACTCCAACTCTTCGTCGAAGATGCTCCGGGAACCACTTCTAATTTCTTAAAGCTCGTTGACTCAAGTTTCTATGATGGCAAATTCTTCCATAGAGTTGTACCACAATTTGTAATACAAGGCGGCTGTCCACGTGGGGACGGCTGGGGAAGCCTAGACTGGACACAGCGGAGCGAGTTTAGCAATTATCAGACGTATGAAACAGGTACTATAGGCTTAGCCTCTGCGGGAAAAGACACGGAAGGAGTACAGTTTTTCATCACCCACTGCCCTACTCCACACCTGGATGGCAGGTATAGCATATTTGCTAGAGTAGTGAGTGGTATGGATGTGGTGAATAAGATGGAGGTTGGTGATAGGATGATGAAGGTGGAGAGGAAGTAAGCACCCTTGGGTACTTTCGCTAAAAAGCTAAAACTCAAGATCACAATAAGCCACCAAGCAAGTCCCTGGCAATTTGTCATTCTGAGAGTTTTTTGTGCAATGGAATGGAATAACAAAATATACCGAAGGGAGAACAACATTCTACTACATTTGTTACACTAAAAAATGCTTCTCAAACTCGCTTGGCGAAATATATTTAGAAATAAACGTAGAAGTTTAATCACCACGTCGTCCATCATTTTCGCTGTACTTTTTGCTGTATTCATGCGGAGCCTTCAGTTTGGGGCTCACGGTAATATGCTCGACAATATAGTGGGCAGCTATATGGGCTATATACAGGTACACAACAAAGGATTTTGGGAAGAAAAAACGATAGACAATAGCTTCTCTACAGAAGAGATAGAGCACCTTACCTCCTCAGAAAACATCATCTACTTGAGCCCGAGAATAGAGGGATTTGCCTTAGCCTCTTTTAAAGATGAATCTAAACCTGTAGCTCTACTAGGACTAGATGCTGCCAACGAAAAAGAACATATAAACTTAGACGAAAAAGTAGTGGAAGGCCACTATTTCTCAGCGGAACACAAAGGTCTGCTAGTAGGCAAAGGTCTGCGAGATATAATGAAACTAAAGCTAGGTGATACACTTGTATTTCTAGGCCAAGGATACCAAGGCTCTATGGCCAGCGGCTTGTATCCTATAGTAGGCTTCATAGATCTAAAAACTCCTGAACTGAATAAGCGAACAGTGATTATGAATCTAGATCAGGCTCAGGAACTCTTTGCTCTACCGGGCCTAGTCACTACTACTCTAGTAGGCATAGATGGGGATGACTGGCAAGGAGCTCAGCAAGAAGTAATAGCAGCAATAGATACCAACGCTCTGGAGGTAATGAACTGGCAAGAAATGCTCCCTGAACTCCAGCAACTAATTAGTGTAGATAAGGCTGGAGGTAATTTTGTACTCATGATCTTGTACAGCATTATCACCTTTAGTCTTTTTGGCACAGTGCTAATGCTTACCGAGGAGCGTAGCTTTGAGTACGGGGTATTAGTAGCTATAGGAATGGGGAAGAATAAAATCATACAAGTGGCTACTCTTGAGACTATACTGATGGCCATAGTAGGAGTAATAGCTGGTCTAGTTCTGGCTTTTCCTATTGTGCTCTACTTTAATATTAATCCTATAAACCTAAGTGGACAAATGCAGGAAGTAGTAGAAAAATTTGGCTTTGAAGCCTTGATACCCACTTCCCTAGACCCTAGCATCGCACTCACACATTCAGGTATTATCTTCTTGATAGTATTAGTAGTAAACCTCTACACGATTTTTAAAATCAAAAGCTTAAACCCTATAACCGCTATGCGAAAATGATTTTTAAAATAGCTTTTAAAAATATCTGGAGAAACAAGCTCCGTAGCTGGACCGTAATCATAGCAATAGCACTTGGTATTTTTGGTGGACTGGCAGTGATAAGTACAGCCACAGGACTTAGCGATATGAGACAGCGTAATGCAATAAAAACCTACGTGAGTCACGTCCAAATACACGATAGTAATTACCTAAAATACAGCGGATTAAAAGATCTTATAGCTTCTGAAGAAAAAGTAATGTCCTACATACAAGAAAGTGATCAGGTAGAAGGTGTAAGTGCAAGACTGAGGATAGAGAGTTTTATACAAAGTGCAGGAGGCACAAGTGGTGTAGTGCTCAATGGTATAGACCCAGAAGCAGAGAAACAAGTAACCAACATAGCAGAGATGCTCCAAGAGGGAAACTACCTAGCTGATTTCAAGAGAAAACCACCGATACTGATAAGCAAGAAGCTATCTACAAAGCTTAATGCAAAGATAAAGACGACCATACAATGCTCATTTACAGATATTAATGGACAACCCGCCACTGGGGTATTTAAGGTAGTAGACATATTCACTACGAGTAACTCTATGTATGACGAAATGAATGCCTTTGTACGCTTAGAAGATCTGCAAAGTATTAGTAGATTATATGGCAGCCACGAAATAGCTCTCACGCTCAAAGATGAGGAACTGGTGGAGCAGTACAGAGAAGAATTAATGGCTAAGTTTCCGGGACTGCACATAGCTAGCTGGCGTGGCATAGCACCAGGGCTGGGTTATGCAGACAAGATGATGGATTTGGTAATGACCATATTCCTCGTAATCATTATGCTAGCTCTCGCTTTCGGTATAGTAAATACTATGCTCATGGCAGTATTAGAACGGAAGAAAGAACTTGGGATGCTCATCTCCGTAGGCATGAATAAAAGAAAAGTCTTTTGGATGATCGTATGGGAATCCATATTTTTAGCTCTCATAGCTGGACCACTTGGCATAGTCACTTCCTATCTGGCTATTCAGTTTTTTGGTAAATATGGAATAGACCTCAGTTTTGCGGCAGCGGGACTTCGTAGTGTAGGACTAGAAAGCATCATTTACCCTACCATAGATTCCTACTACTATATAGTAATAAGTGTGCTTGTTATTATTACAGCGATACTCTCGTGTATTTATCCCGCACTCAAAGCATTAAAGTTGAACCCCTCAGAGACATTGAGAACGGCATGAGTTTATTCGGTCTTCGATACATTTTCCTCCTTTCGTCAGAAAATACTCAGACTGACAAAGTAAACAACTTCCTAACTTCTAAAATAAAATGATAAAAGTAACCGACATACATAAAACCTACGACGATGGCAAAGTGCAGGTACACGCTCTCAGAGGAGTAGATGTAGAAATAAAAGAAGGTGAATTCACAGCTATAGTAGGTCCTAGTGGCAGTGGCAAAACCACACTACTGAATGTGATAGGTGGACTAGACACTCCTACCTTAGGTAGCGTATCTATAAGTGGCACAGACATAGCCAACCTATCAGAAAATGAGCTTATTGACTTTAGATTAAATCACATCGGATTCGTATTCCAAAGCTATAATCTTATCCCTGTACTCACTGCTAAGGAAAATGTAGAGTTTCTAATGCTACTACAAAAAAGGGATGAAGCAGAACGAAATGAACGAATCACTAAACTACTGAAAGCAGTAGGTCTAGAAGACCAAATAAACAAGAAACCCAACGAAATGAGTGGTGGGCAGCAGCAGCGTGTAGCAGTAGCTCGTGCACTAGCCAGCAAGCCAGACTTTGTGCTAGCAGATGAGCCTACGGCCAACTTAGATAGCAAATCCACTGCAAATCTTCTGGATATTATGCTCAAGTTAAACGAAGAAGAGAATATCACTTTTGTATTTAGCACGCACGATCAGCGAGTGATAGACCGAGCTAAGCGAGTGATCACCGTGGAGGATGGAAAAATTCTGAGTGATGTAACTAAATAGACCTTAGTTCGCCTTGGTAAATATCTTACTTATAAAGCTAGGTAGCCAAGATACCGCATTATATATAACGAATACTACAAGTACTAAAGCTACGATCAGTTTTACTTGCATAAGCCAAAGAGCTTGAGGGAAATAAAACTGAAGCACCATGGCCCTGTAGATAGGCTTTTAATTAAATAGAATATTAAGTTAAAAGTATGAACCAAATAAAATCATAGTCTCCACTAATAATTTCTAACTTTGTCCGTTAGATACCTGTATGAGAAAATTGCCAATTATTTTTCTTCTGTGCCTACAGTTCGGTGCTTTTGCACAGATAGGGGGCACGAGTGCTTTCACCTTTGCTCTAATAGAAAATAGTGCACGACATACTGCACTAGGTGGCGTGAGTATCACAAACACGGGTGATGACCCTTCTGCTGGTTTCCAAAATCCAGCATTGATTAATCAAGGGATGCACAATACAGCATCGCTTTCCTACGCCAATCAAGTCGCAGATTTAAACTATGGTTTTGGCAGCTACAGCAGATCTTGGGACACTGCTAGTTCATTCTTATTTAGCATAGGATATTATGACTATGGTACATTTATTAGAACCAATGATGCCGGAGATATTTTAGGAGAGTTCACTGCAGCAGATTATAATTTCCAAGTAGGATACAGCAAAAAATACACAGATAGGATTACTCTAGGAGTAAATGGAAAGTTCCTTTATTCTGTATACGAAGCTTATGTGAGTACAGCAGGAGCTATAGATTTAGGTGCTTCGTATAATGACGAGGATAATCTTTTTACTGCTGGCTTACTCATAAAAAACATGGGATATCAATTCATAAGATATGACGACAATAGCCCAAGAGAGCCACTTCCCTTTGACGTGCAAGCAAGTATAAGCAAGAAACTAGCTCACAACCCACTTCGCTTTAGTCTTACCTTGCATAATCTACATAGATGGAATAATTCCTATGTGAATGTAAATGCTCGTAATAAGGAGATAGACTTAGAATCTGGTATAGTTAAGAATCAAGAATTACCCTTAGCTGAGAAAGCAATGAGGCACGTTATTTTTAATACAGAACTTGTATTTTCAGATAATTTTCAGATAAGAACAGGGTATAACCACCAACGTAGAGCAGAACTTGGCCCGGAGAATAGAAGGGCACTTACAGGATTTAGCTGGGGTCTTTCCATAGGTGTTAAAAAACTAAAAATAAGCTATGGTAGTGCTGGATACTTTCCTGGCATTGCATCAAACTACTTTTCGGTAAGCAGAGATTTAAGTAGCTTTAGAAAATCTAAGCCAAAATCCAAGTATAAAAGCACGGGTACCCCAGATTTTTAAGCTGAAAACAATCAGCAAATAGGTTCATTCATCAAGATATTATTCAATCCTCTTTCAAAATCAAAAATTTGCTTTAAGTTTGACCGACGGTGAACAATAAAATCATCATAGCAATAGATGGACAATCAAGCTGCGGCAAAGGCACTTTAGCTAAGAACCTAGCCAAGGAACTAGACTATATATTCATAGACAGTGGTGCTATGTATAGAGCTGTGACTCTATATCTAATGAGAGAAAACATCTCTCTGCGAGAAGTGTCAGAAGACCCTGCACTCTTGGGAAATATCAAAATTACCTTTCATTTTGACCCAGAAAGATGCTACTACGAAACCTATCTCAATGGAGAAAACGTAGAAAATGAAATAAGATCTATGGAAGTAGCTCGCAAGGTCAGTCCTGTAAGTGCGGTACAAGAAATTCGCACATTTCTTGTAGCACAACAGCAAACTATAGGCAAAGACAAAGGAGTAGTAATGGATGGTCGTGATATAGGAACTGTAGTTTTCCCGGAAGCTGAGCTCAAAATATTTATGACAGCCAGTCCTGAAATACGTGCAAAACGTAGATATGAAGAACTGCATAAAAAAGGCATTCACGTAAACTACCAAGAGGTATTGCATAACATTATAGAACGTGACCATATAGATAGTACAAGAGAAGCTAGCCCTCTAGCTAAGGCA
>Ga0209713_10000188_pt1 | contig 34464 bp, 34 predicted proteins | sample ArcOceMetagenome_3_FD_187444 | JGI IMG/M metagenome (GOLD analysis project Ga0209713, IMG submission 187444) | Marine eukaryotic phytoplankton communities from Arctic Ocean - Arctic Ocean- Svalbard ARC20M Metagenome (SPAdes) (version 2) | ecosystem: Environmental > Aquatic > Marine > Oceanic...
TTATAATTAATTTCTTTCTAATTTATAATTAATTTCTTTCTAATGTATAATTAATTTCTTTCTAATTTATAATTAATTTCTTTCTAATTTATAATTAATTTCTTTCTAATTTATAATTAATTTCTTTCTAATTTATAATTAATTTCTTTCTAAATATTATAAAAATAGCTAAAAGTAAAAATAAATTAAAGAATAAACGAAAAAATAACATTTTAAAAGGTGGAACTATGAGTTTAAGAAGTCTACCACCAGGAGGTTTAAAATCTAATAATTCGTGTAGAGGGAATTATATAACAAAGGGAATCCACTCTCCTGAAGATTCATTATTCGTAAAAGGTATTACAACAATGAATAATCATACACCTTATGAATGTAAAGGTATGCCTTATTGTTGTCTAGGTGCTTCACTTTTAGCAACAAGTGCAAATAGAGAACCGGTAATAAATTTTCAACAAGATCAAATTTACAGACAAAACCCATTTTATAATAGTCGTGGTCAATGTAATGGTCAGTTACAAGGGTATATTGGAAATATTGCAAGTAATGCAACTCAATGTTTTGGTATAAATAATCAAAATGGTCATTTAAATAGACTTTATAGAAATCTACCATCATTATAATTAATCTATATCTCAAAAATATTAAATAATTCGTTTTAAAACTGATTATTTAATATTTTATATTTTATATTTTATATTTTATATTATGAGTAGATTATTATTTACAATATTATGTTCGGGTAAGAAAGAAATCTTATATAGATCTATTGAATCAGTTGAAAATCAAAAAAATACTAATATCTCCTATGATATTTTTATAATCGTTAATACATTAAATAATGTTTTCTATAATGAAATAGAAAACGAATTTAGCGATAAGTATAAAGTTATTAGAACTGAATCTAATGGTAAACCAGGGAAAGGTCATAATAGCTGTATAAATATATTTAAAAATGCTATAAATTATTCTGAATTATTTATATTAGATGGAGATGATCAATTATATCCCTATGCACTATATCAATTAGAAAGAGTTAAAGAACTTGAAAAACCGGATATAATAAATTTGACTATGTATGATTCAATTCAAATTTCAAAACTTAAAAATAAATATACAAGAAATGAAATAGAAGTAAAATACAAAATAGAACTTACTAATAATAATATACCAATATTTGATAAATATTTTTATAAAGATATTAATAATAAACCGGGTGACCCTTTGGAATTAGGACTAGATATTGCTGGAACAAGTACACGTATGATATATATTACAAGAAAATCATTAAAAATACTTTATAATTATTATCCTATTTATGATGAAGATATGAAAGTATATGATGATTTAAAACCTTTCTATATTTCATTAGATCAGTACGAACAAGGAAATATAAATGTAGTTTTTTTGAATGATGAACATATTTATTTATATAGTTCTCTGCCTAATTCAATATCACATACCGGTAATGATAATAGTTGGGATGAAATAGTATTAAATTCGTATAAAGAAATATTACCTATATGCAAAAATTTCAAAAAGATAAATGATATTGAATTTACAAGATTGGACAATAGAATGTTTAATAATAGATATAAGAAGGATTTTTGTGATGATTTTATAAATAATTTATTAATTCCAAAAAAATATGTTATCTGTCAAAAAAAGTCAATACTGTTTATAGATATAAGTGGAAATTATTCTAAATATTCAATAGAAAATGATGGATTAGGTGGTACAGAAAGTGCATTTTACTTTTTAGCAAATAATTTAACTTCAATATACGATGTTTATATTGCATGTAATGTAAAAGAGGAACATATTACTAATACTAGAGTTAATATTTTACCATTCAACATTGATTTAATAAATAATAATAATATTGATTATATTATCATTCAAGGAACATTAGATATAATTCCTAAATTATGTGAATCTAAAATATTTATTTGGATACACCATGATATAAATGTAGAGTTCATTAAAAATCAATATTCAAATATTGCACTAGATATTGCAAAAAAAATAAACGGTTTTATTTTTGTAAGTAATTGGCAAAGAGATAGATATATAAATACGTATAATTTACCTTTTTCAAAATCATATGTATTACAAAATTCAATATCTGGAAAATGTATTGAATATATCGATAAATATATATATTCCAGTGATTTATCTTATAAAGAAGATTATTTATGTTTCGTTTCAAAACCATACAGAGGGTTAACATGGATTAAACCGTTATTTGATTTACTCAAGAAATTTATGCCACAATTAAAAATTAAAATATTTTCAAGTTTTAAAACTTTAAGCAATAAAGGTTCAGAAAAACCTCTTAATTTGGAAGATTTGAATCAATTACATTTAGATTCATATGATAAATTTTATTTACCTATTTACAAATTACTCGTTGAAACCGAAGGGGTAGAATTTTATGGTTTTACGAACCAAGATTTTTTATTTCAAGAAATGAATAAATGTAAGATATTATTTTATCCTACTTATTTTGAAGAAACTTGTTGTACATCATTACTTGAGGCAATGGCTTGTAAATGTAATATACTTTGTACGAATATTGGTGCATTAAAAGAAACAGTAAATTATTTTTACAATCCAATTGATATAAATATTTCACAATATCTTGATAAAATAGATAATATTAATCAATATATAAATACCCCATTAGATATTAATGAATTGACTGAAAAAAATATAAATGAAATATTAAATAAAACATTAAACTATTTAAATAATTTTTATTCTGAAGATAATAAATATAAACTTAATAAACAATTAGAATATATAAAGAATAATTGTACATATGATAAAAGTAAACATAAATTCATGGATATTTTAAATAGTGATTTAAATAAATTTTTTTAATATTATAATTTCATAATTAATTATGAAAAAAAATTATATAAATATATATATATATGAATAAGTTATTGAAACAACGAAAAAATCAACATTATAAAATTAAAACTAAATCTAAAATAATAAAAAACAAAAGAGGTGGGTCTAAATTTAATAAAAAAAGAAAATCTAAATTAAATAAAAAACGTGTTGGAGGAGCTGGACCAAGTGAACCAAGTGTACCAAGTGAATTCGAATATCGATGTGAATGTAAACCTGTAGAAGATAATGGAAGAATTGAAGAAAATCCAGTGGCCAGAAAACAGCGGACTGAGCTGGAGAGTGATCGGGACCATATGGAGCATTGGCGCAATAGACTGCTCGAGCCCGACGCGAAATTCACTATAAAGGATGGCTACTTGGAAAAACTTGGAGAAAGGTTTAGCTTGTTAATTACGAATAAACGATGGGTCGTACTAGAACCAGATTACTTCAAAGTGTTCGAAAATAAAAGTGATACATCACAACCCAAGTATATGACCAACTTACAGGATATCACGAGTGTAAAAGAAGATGGTTCAAAAAATTTTATTATAAATTATAATAAACTGGATAATAAACCGGATAATCAAGCTGTAAAGTTGGAGTTTAAAGCTACAAACACTGATGAGCGTGATAAATGGCTGAAGATGATTAACTTTGCAATACATATGCAAGGAGTCCGTGAGACCGCATTTTTAAGGATGAAGGCAGAACAGCAGCAGCGGACTGAGCAGGAGAGTGTTCAGGTCCAGGCCCGCAAGAAATTGGACGCCAAACCAGACACAACAATGCGAGCAGAGGAGGCAGAGGCAGCAGAGGAAGCAAGGCTGGCAGAAACAGCTGAGGAAGCAAGGCTGGCAGAAACAGCTGAGGCAGTAGAGGCTGCCAGGCTAGCCAAAGAGCAGGAGGAGGCAAAGAAAGCAGAGGAAGCAAAGAAAGCAGAGGCAGCCAGGCTAGCCAAAGAGCAGGAGGAGGCAGCAGTCAAGATGGCAGAGGCAGAAGAGAATTCTGGAATAACTACCCGGGGGGTAGTAGTAGCGGAAGCCGTAGGAGAGCATGAAAGACGTATTAAAACAACAGAGGGGGAAAAACAATTGAACGCCGAAAAAGAAGCAAAAAGGAAAGCATTATTGGTTAAACGGACTATTCAACAACCTCCCGGGGGAGGAAGAAGAAAAAAATCTAAAAAAAATCCAAAAAAAAGAATAAAAAAACCTTAAAATAATATTATTATATAATCTTCAATTACTTGAAATTAACACATCTTAGTTAATTTAAGTCTACATAATATAAATAAAAACTAATAAAATATTATAACATAGAACAATAACCTAATGTATAAAAACATTGTAAGAAAAAATAAATAGTTGGTTTTAGGTAAAAGTTATAATATAATCTGGCAGTTTATACAACTGCAAAAAGAGTTTAAAAATTTTTTCTTATAATTTTTTAATAAATTATAAGAAAAAATGAATATTTATATATATTTATATATTTATATATATATGAATAAATCATTGAAACAACAAAAAAACCAACGTTATAAAATTAAAACTAAATCTAAAATAATAAAAAACAAAAGAGGTGGGTCTAAATTGAATAAAAAAAGAAAATCTAAATTAAATAAAAAACGTGTTGGAGGAAGTGCACCAAGTGAATTAAAATATCGATGTGAATGTACATATCGAACACAAGAGGCAGCAAAAAAGACCAAGACACCAAAAAAAACGATTAAGTATGGTGACTTATGGATGAGAAGTTTTGATTATGGGAGATTGTCAGTGAAATTTGCCATACTAGATACAGAATTCTTCCAAATAGACCACCTTTATTCTAATTATTCTACTAACTATACGAAAAAAATCCGGTTAACTGATATCCATTCACTTCAAAAAATAAATGATGTCGGGTTCGAGGTAATGTGGAACCAAATAGGTGCAGGTGCAGCAGAAGAAATGTGTTCTATTAAATTGGAAGCGAAAGATAAAAATGAACGTGAAGCTTGGTTTGAATCTCTTTGTAATGTCTTGAATAAATTTCATAAACCATACCATGTGATACAACAAAAAATACAAGATATATCAAAAACACAGGATGCAGATAATAAGAAAGGACGGTCTAAGCAAGATCTGAAAGAGGCAGTAAAGCGGAAGAAAATACTGGATGACTGGATTGCGAACAGAAATATTATTAAGTATAGTTTGGATGTTAATGATAAATTTTCATTAATGCATGATGTCATACTAAGTGACAAATTCTTAACAATACACCGCATTTATAATAATTTTACTTTAAACTATACGATAATAATCGATTTAATGGATATCCGTTCACTTAAAAAAATAAAAGACAATGGTGTCAGTGTTATATGGGAACAATCCGACAAAGATAACTTAACAATAAAGGATTCTTTTACATTTTATTGGTTACAAAATGATGCAGGTAACCGTGATGATTGGCTTGAATCTCTTATTAAAGCCTTGCATATAAACAATTCATACACTGTCATAAACCAAGCATCTGAAGAAAAAGCACTACCAGCACCACTAACCGATGAGAAGAAATGGATGTTGGATCTGGCGATTAAGATTTACCTTGAAGATAGATCGAATAGAAGTATTTTGAAGGAGCGAAGTGAAGAATTAAATAATAGGGCAGAAGCACTGGGAGCAATGTCAGCAGATAATAGGGTAGAAGCATTGGCAGCGATGTCAGCAGATAATAGGGCACAAGCGAAAGCAGCAGTAGAGCGTGTGGCTACCGTAAATCAAAAGGAAGCAGAGGAGATGCAGATGGAGGCAGTGGTAGCAGAGCCGGGGGAGGTAGCAGCAGGAGAGGCAACAATATCACAAGAGGATTATCCAGTACTGGAAGAGTTGGAGGCAAGATTGAACCAGGCGACAATATTGTTGATGGAAAAGGAAGCAAAGGAGGAGCCAGAGAGGGTGAAACATGCAGAGGAGGAGGTAGCGAGGGCGAAAGCTACAGAGGAGGAGGTAGCGAGGGCGAAAGCTACAGAAAAGGTATAAGCAGATGAAGCACCCCACGGAGGAACCAAAAAAAAGAATAAAAAAAAACCTTAAAATAATATTATAATATAATCTTCAATTACTTGTAATTAGTTTATCTAAATAAAGGTATATAATATAAATAGAAACTAATAATAACACATCATATAATATAGAACTATAACCTACCGTATGAAACCATTTTGAGAAAAAATTAGTAGTTTGTTTTCTTGAAGTAAAGTAATAGCAAAAACCACCAGTTAATATAACTGTACAGAGGGCAATTATTAAAATTTTAGTAGAATTTTTTTCAATATTGAAGAATCTAATAAATATGTATCCAAATAAGAAATATAATAAAACAAATAAAAAATCAAGGGGTAAATTTTTTGTAAAATTAGATAAATAGTATTCATTAACAATGTCACTATTACCAGTTATTAAATGAGGTACTTTCAATAAATAAGTAATTGTAAAGACTCCTACACAAAAAGATATAATATACATTAATAAATTTTTAATATATTTAACCATATTATCATTCATTTTTATTATATACAAATAAATAAAAATTATTTATATATAAAAAAAAACCGAATAAATTAAAGAATATTATTAGAAAAATCTACATATTAAAAATTATAAAATATTTACTAAAATATTTACAAAAATAATCTATCCATTAAACTCTTCAAAGATTCAAATGTGTTATATTCATGCACTAAGTATGATGTATTTGCCCCACACTTTATTAAATGGTCCCTCATTTCAATTTCAGTGTATTTATACCTTTTCATCTGAATAAGAGAATTCCAATTCTTTAAAAATCTTGAAAATTTTATATATCCTTCATTCTTTGTAATAATCCAAGAATTATCTGATACGGAATCAATATCCCCCAATATCCATCGAGATTGATTAACAATATTTGAGAAATCTACACATAAAGAGTTTTCAAAATCATCCAAGAAAGTTTCACTATTTACTCTTTTCATAAAATCAAGAATATTCATATGAATATGTGGGGAGCCTCCTGTAGAAGAAGTGGAAGAACTATAACTAATATCAAAACAATTAATCAAATTAGTATAGGTGTATCCATGACAAATATTCAACAGTCCACACATAGTTAGACCCTTCCCGGACCTAGCAGTTTGAATTGCTGAAACTATTTCATTGGCATTAATAACCAAATCAGTATTGTAAAAGATTTGAAGATTTTCATCCTCAATATCTTTTTTTTCTGAACTACTCCCGTGAATCTTAAGATATAATAACACACATGCACCATCAGGTATTCCAGCAAATGCATTAATCAAAGAATTATGGAGGTCATTGACTTTTTGTGGAGTTTCCAAACAAATTACACTATCACTTGCAAAAGATTTCGGGATTGAATCCAAACTAATCAAGTAACATGGTGAGGTTGACTTACAAATTACTTCATGAGTAACGGACTCCATAGAAGTCTTTTCTGTAACAGTCATAGACCTCTGTGTGGAATCTGCAACACAAGTCATTGTTTTTGTTTATTTAAAAAAAATGTAAGCTTAAACTATTTCAATTTTTTTACTATTCATGAACTTTATATTCTTTATTAAAAATATGATAGAATTTTCATAAACTGAATTATATAAAGTTTCGAACATAATAAAACTTAAAATAATATTTTTAACACGAATGAATATTGAAGATGAACTTGAATTAATTATCTTATCAAAAGTTAGAATTGATAAACTTTTGAAATATATACTATATATTGCGATGGCGAACAAAATTGCACAATCATAATTCAACAACACATAAATTATAGAAGAGTTTGTAAAAAATGGAATAATTATTATGAAAAAAAAGAAGTAATTCAATTAATAAGTTTTTTAATTTATTTTAATTGATATTATTTACATTAAAAATATCTGACTTATAAAAAAAAGCTGTTTATTTTAATTATCTAATTTATAAATATAATGGCTAGTTGTTGTAGTATTGAAAATAAAAATGATGTATATGAATCAAATACTGGTATATTAGATTTTGATAAATTAGAGGATTATCTATATAATATAATTAATAGGATAGATAATATGCATTATATAACTGATACGATAGATACACGGGATAAAACTAAAATAATAAATAAATCTCATACAAACATTATTTATGAAAATTACAATAATTGGCTGAACCAGTATAATAAATTTATTATATTCTTCAAAGAACAACTTATTCATTTGATTAAAATAAACAAAAATATTAAGAATGACTATTCTATCAAAATTTCAGAATTAAATAGCATAAATTTATTATATAAGAAATATCAGATAAAAAAATTATACGAAATATATGATTATATTTATAAAAATTATGTAAATGATTGTGATAAATTAAAAGATGTTTGTGAAATAATTGAAGGTTTTTCTGATTTAGATAAAAAACAAAAAGAATTCAAAGAAGAAATTAATATTCAAATTGAAGAAATTCAAAATTCTATTTTAGATACTGAAAACAATGTAATGAATAAATTTAATAATATTTTGATATTCCATAAATTGAAAATAGATAAATTCGATTCTAATAAATTATAGTGTTAAATCATTTATTAATAAATTTGATTAAAGTGATTATTTATATATTTCTTCTAATTCAGGAAAATTATTTTCTTTAGAATATTTTATAAATAATGGTATAGAATTATTACTAATATCAGTATTCTTATTTATTATCTTATTATTAAGTTGTTCTACAAAATTAATTTTATCTTTTAAATTAAAATCATTACATTTATCGGATTTTAAGAAAATTAATTTGTTTAAATCCCAATCTCTTATCGATAAAAATTTATTATATATTGATTTTCTAAAAATCTTATCCTCAATAATAATTTTTTCATCAAATCCATTTTTAAATTTCTGAGTAACTGAATTTTCGTTTAATCTATTATATAAATATATATCTCTATCATCTAACATATAAATATTATATTTACTATTAATAATACTTTGTTCAAATATTTGCAAAAATATATAATAATCGTCATACCATTTTAAATTTTCATCATACGATAAATTCATTTCTAAAGATTTTCTGGAACATAACAATAATCTTCCAGGAGTATTAAGATTCGTTATATGATTATCAAAAGGTGATAATTTGCTTTTCTTCCAAGAATCAATAAATGATTTAAGATAATTATTAAAATATAAATAGCATTTATTTATAAAAGGATAATGTAAAACATTTGATTGATATTCATTATGTATATTATCTGTAAAAGGTAACATTAATATATCTGGTTTATAATTCAAGTAAATTTCTAGTTTTCTAAGAGCACACGGATATAAAAAATCATCACCATCCAATGGTAATAAATATTCATAATTTGTATATTGATTGAAAATTTCAAATAAACTATTATGACCTTTCCCAGGGTAACCATTACTTTCAGTTTTAATTACTTCTACTTCTTTAAAATAATTATTGACTTGAGAATAATAATCTTTATTTAAAGTATTTACAACAATTATTATTTTAAAATCTATATTACATTCCATTTGATTTTTAACAGAATTATATGTTGGTTTTAGATAATCAATATTACTACTTGTCAATAAAGTTATTAATAGTTTTGTCATATATTATCTGAATATATTCTTTTAAAATTAATATAAGCGAACAATTCATATAGAATTTGTAAAAAATTGAATTATAAATACTATAAAAAACAATTATAATAATTTTATGTCAATGGATAGTTATATTATGTGGACAAACAAATTAGATGAAGAATCTAATCTTAGATGTGGTGAATTAAATGGTAGAGAATATTGTGAAGAATTACACGAATATAAAATTATTAGATATAATGCCGTGATTCCATATTCAGTTTCACCAAAAACTATAAATGACAACAATACATTCAAGTTATTCCCAAATCTTTTAAGACTTTATCCCGAAATATGTAAAGTATTGAGATTTCTTTCATATAAAAGAATGAAAAATACATTAACATATAAACACAATTTTTGGAATATGATTTATGAAACTAATTCATGGGAATCGTTTAAACATGAAATAAAAAGTCAAGGCGGAGGTCAATTAAGAACATGTGGTGAAAATATTACAAACATACCTAGATATCAAATAGAAATTGCATTTACTATTTATGAAGTAACAATTCAATTATGTTATAAAAATAAATATACAGAAATCAATACTATAAAAGATATAATACGAAAGGATCTTATCCCATTTTTAGAAAAAATAAATACCAAATTGATTGATAATTTAAATTGTGAATTTAAATTGTGAAAAATAGATTTAATTACATTATTTTTTTACTCTTTTAGATTTTTTTTTTGATGTTTTAAACAATTTTAACATATCTGTAAATTTAAAATCAGCAATTTCATTATATTGTTTTTCAATATATTTAGTAGCTTTTCTTATTATAAATTCAGATACTGTTAATCTTATAATATCACAATTTCCTCTATAAAAATAATTTAAATATTTTTTAGAATCTCTGTTTTTCTTAACAGCATTTAATAACCATACACAATCAGAAGTTTGTAATTTAAAATTTAATACTTTACTTAATTCTTTTTGTGCTTCAATTTGATATTTTTGATATTTTCTGGGTATAGTTATAAGGAGTAAGTTTAGATAATGCACATATACACAATCTTATACTAGACATATTCTTAAACCATTTATTTCCAAACATTTCTGGCATATTAACTCTGAAAAAAACTGCACCTACTCTATGATAAAACGTACCTGGAAAACTTTTAGAAGCACTCCAACTTATACAATAAATACATTTATGATTTAAATTTATATTATATTTTTTAGCAACAGTTCCAACATATACTGTATCCAAATGAACTTTACCACCTTTTTTACTAATTGCTTCCATAATTTGATCAAAGTCTTTTAATAAATTACCATTTACAGAATTTGGGTTTGAACACCAAAATTGATCATTTTTCTTTATTTTTTTTATACTTTCTAATACATTATCTCTGTTATGGTAAATTACTTTTACATGATAATCAGCAGCAATATATCTGAATCCTTCATATTCGCCTTCTAAAATATGAAGATTTCCTCCTTCTCTTTTCAATATCATAAGTAATTTATGTTGCATAGGATTAGTAGCATCACTAGTGTATGCAAATTTAAAATTTTCAAGACCGGTAGTAACTACAGATAAATATTTTCTGACTAAATCTAAATAATGTTCTCCATAATAATCTTGCCAATATGTAAATGTTTCTTTATCAAATAATTTAATTTCATGGGGATTTAATTTTATTTAAAGATGGTAAATCAGAAACAGATTATTGTTCTTGGACAAATGATTGTACACAACAAACTTGGTTAGAAAAAAGTAATTTAAAAAAAAAATATAAATTATATAGAGATACATCATTAAAAATACAACCATCTCCAGGTAAAATGCTTATTTTTGGACAAGGTAGATTAGGTGGAATCCTTCATAAAGCAGATAAAGTATATAGAAAAGATGGATGTAATTTAAATTGTGATATTTTGAAAACTAAAATAATTTTAAGGTCAGATATCTGTTATAAATTATCCTATTCAAATAGTCATCTATAATTAATTATATAACAATAAATTGGTATAATTACTATAAATGTAAATGCAAAGAAAAATTGAATACAGTATGTAATTAAACTATAATACCAAATTTCTTTAAAATTTTTTTCTCTACAACTGTTATTAAATATTTCGATACTTCCCCAAATAATCATAAATATTTCAATTATTCCCAAACAAAATGTATTAAAAATTAAATTAGTTGGTACATATGAAGATTGAAAAAAAAATCTAAATATGGATAAAATCAATGAAGTAAATACATACCACCAAATATTTTGATGAAGACACTTATGGTTGTAAGTATAATTAGATATTATAAATATAATTCCACAAAAGATATATATAGTGTAAATTGTTAGCAATATACCTAAAATTAACCAGTAATTACCATTGTAAAAACTTTTATATATTTGGTGCGAATTATTATCTGAAATGGAAATATCTTGACTATTAATACTATCGTTATCAACTAAACCATATAATTGTATATTTATATATTTTGGTTGATTTATTGGTTGATTTATTGGTTGATTTATTGGTTGATTTATTGGTTGATTTATTGGTTGATTTATTGGTTGATTTATTGGTTGATTTATTGGTTGATTTATTGGTTGATTTATTGGTTGATTTATTGTCCAATCAATATCATTAGATTTAAGACATTGTGGTAGTAAAATTTAATTTCTTGTTTTAGGTTTTCCAAAAATTGAACCAGACATTGAAAGATTAAATTAAGCTTTCTATTATTTTATGTTAGTACTTTATATAATGATGATTTTTTTAAAAACATTTAGAATTAATTATGTATAGTTCAAACCTAAATTATGGAATATGCCTAAAAATATATTAGATAGAGAATTATAAATAAAAAATAAAAAATAAAATATAAATTATAGAAATAATAAAATCAAAATATAATATAAAACTAAATGTTGAAAAATATTGATAAGATCGACAAAAAAATATCAGCAGATATATATAAATTAGTAAATAATAACGAAATACTGCAAAAAATACCATATTTTTTAGGTTTATTGCCGTATGAAATATATGTAATTCCGGGTATGTTTTTGGCTATATTACAAACTATTTGGTTAAATTCGTCGAATCCAATTCAGTTTCATTTATTACCTCATTGGTTCGCTTATTCTTTATTTCAATTCCTTAAAAAAGATATTGATCGGGCACGTCCCGGTTGTGTAGATAAATCAGTTTCCGAATATATTGATGAAAGTCATTGTAAAGGAAATAATATATTCGAATCATTTCCTTCAGGTCATACGGGTGTGTGTTTTTCATTGGCGACAGCACTATTTATGGAAATGATGTATTCGGAAGATCCTAAATTTTTCGAAATTCGGATTAAATCGAAAAAAACAAGAAGATTAATTGCTTATGCTGGATATTTTGTAGCAACATTTGTATCAATACAGAGAATAAGTAAAGGTTATCATCATTTGGGCGACTGTATAGTAGGTGCTTTATTGGGTTCAGTTATTGGATTTATATCTTGGACATCAATAAATATATATAAGAAACGATACTATAATTCTTGTAAATATAAAACTAATAAAAAAAAATATTGCAAAGATTATAAACGAGAAATGGATAAAAATCCATTTAAAGATATTATTTACCAATTTAAGAAAAACATTTATGATAAAGAAGGAGGGTTACGAATACAGAATATTTTATTAAGAACATTTTTATCAATAGCAGTTTTATTTTTAATATATATATTTTTTTCAAAAACTGTTTGGAAATTAACTAGTGTAAAGCACTAAATTTTTATAAACTAGAGTTTATATTAAAGAAATCTATGTGATAAGAAATACTTTATTAAAAATATAACAAATATATCTTTAATAATAAGTGTTTTTCGTATTTACTAATTAAAATTAATTAATTTCATTATTATTTAAAAATTGAACTAATTATATAATTATAATTATAAATATAATTATATTTATATAAAAATGCCAAGTAAAAAAAAACCTAAAGGAACTAATAATGCCGGTTCTACAAACGAAAAAAGAGAATTATTATTCAAAGAAGACGGACAAGAATATGGTCGTGTAACTGCGATGTTAGGGAATAGACGTGTATCTTTACAATGTATGGATGGATTGAATCGCATAGGTATTATACGTGGTTCTATGAAACGAGGTTCATTAAATAGAATACATATGAATGATTTTGTATTATGTGGACTTAGGGAATATCAAAAAGATAAATGTGATATAATTCATAGGTTTAATGATGACGAAGTACGTAGATTAAAGGGGTTAGGCGAAATAGATAAAAATGTTAAATTGAACCAAGATATTATAAGTAATGTGGATAACTATATCCATTCAGATGACGACGGAGGTATTGAATTTGATTTTAGCGATGGGGATATTGAGAATATTTAGTGATTATTTAGTGATTATTTAGTGATTATTTAGTGATTATTTAGTGAATATTTTTTATAATTAAGTTTTTTTTTAATAAATTTGATTTATGTATTAAATTTATTATTTGTTTAATAAATGCTAGGTAAACAATTGATTAGTAAAAGTTTGGGTTTAAGAATTTTTCAAATCCCTTTCAAAAAGGAACCAGCAATCATTATGAGTTATAAAAATAAATATTTTTGTAATAATAAAATTTTAGACAAAAATCAAGCAAATGAACGAGGTGATATCATTTCATATTTCGATAATATTCGCTATCATGATGATTTCTATAAAGCAATTGTTGTTGATATGTCAAAAAACGCAAAATTTATTGGAGTTAAATCGGGGATGACTGGAAAAGATATTATGGAAGTTTATGAAAATCAAGAAAAAAAGATTTTGACTGACAAAATTATGAGATTTTAATTATTTATACTCGATATGGTAATAATTATGGCTGTGACAATATTTTGTATAATTATTTGCAAGTAGTTTAATAATTGTTATATCATATAAGGGACTTATAATTTCTATTAACAATTTATTAGAATTTTTAAATTTTAAACCAAAAAAAATTATTTAATCAAAAAAAATCTAAATATTAAATATAATATGGTGAATAATAAAACTACAATTAAAGAAGATATTACTATTCTTTCTGTGGGTGATATATCTTATTCTAGAGATATAGAAAAATATATTAAAAAACGAAAAAATAATGACTATAAATATCCATTATCTTATGTAAAAAAATATCTTAAAAATTCAGATATTACTTTGATAAATTTAGAAACTACGATAACTGAATCCAATAAAGCATCGCATATGACACCCGTTTTTAAATCGTCGCCAAAATGTTTGGAAGGATTAAAAGATGCAAATATAAATTTAGTTAATTTAGCCAATAACCATATGAATGATTATGGAATAGAAGGTATTAAAAATACTAAAAAATATTTACGTAATTCCAAAATAGATTTTATTGGAGTTAAAAATAATATATATAAAATATATAATTTTTATTTCATAAAGATAGGGTTTTTAGGCATATCTGCAATTTTTAGAAAATTAATTAATTCAGAGGTAAATATTATAAATAATAAAGATTTCATAATTAAACAAATTCAAGATATAAAAAAAAAGTGTGACATATTAATATTATCTATTCATTGGGGGAAACAATATAAACTCATACGAAGTAAAGAAAAATATAATTTAGGTAAACTATTTATTGAAAACGGAGTTGATATTATTCTTGGTCATCACCCCCATGTTTTACAAGAGTTAGATACATTCCATATAAAAGATAATAAAAATAAAATAATAAGAAAGGGCTATTTATTTAATTCTTTAGGTAATTTTTTATTTGACAGTCATGTTAAAAACCATGGAACAAGAAATACTTGTATATTAAAAATAAATATAAACAAGAATAAAGATATTCGGTTTTCTTATTTACCGTGTGTAATATATCCACAATATGGTTTTATTCCGATACCTATTTCAAATTATTATCAGAAAAAATTTCCACAAGTATCTAATAATTATGCAAATAATTTATATAAATATATGGGATGTGCATCACATGCAAAATGTAATTCATATAAGATAATCTTAGATACTAATAGATTTTATAGTATTTATTTTCATATCTTTATAATAATTATAACTATCTTGATTCTCATAGTTATTTTTACTAAAAATCTTAAAATTATAAAATAAAAAAAAATTGAATTTATTATAATTGCTTTATTCAATATATATAAAGCACAATTATGAGTTCCTCGACATCAGAAAAAATTTACTGGGATGACGAACAAACAAAACTTTTTGCATTGGAAGAATGTCTCTATATGGATATTGAACCGTCTATTCAAAATTTGGTAAATAATTGGAAGAAAGTTAGTAGAGAATATTCTGATTCAGATTCTGATTCAGATTATAATCCAAATGAAGATTCTGATTCAGATTATAATCCAAATGAAGATTCTGATTCAGATTATAATCCAAATGAAGATTCTGATTCAGATTATAATCCAAATGAAGATTCTGATTCAGAATATGAAGTTAAAATTATGGAGAATAAAGTGTATGGTTCGAATTCTAAAAAAGAAAATCTTTCTGACTCTGATTCAGATTTTATTCACCATGATTCAGAAGATTCTGAAACTGATGAAGATTCTGAAACTGATGAAGATTCTGAAACAGATGAAGAATCGGATTATTAATTATAAACTAAACTATTACTTAATTTAATAAACTTTTTTATTGTTTTTTATAAATCATCCCAAGTAATGCGTGTTGTTTTCCATTGTATGTGTTACCCTTATATTTAAATGATTTTTTTTTTGATTTTTTTGCAGCAAGCATAATTTTAAAATAATTATTAAGTTTTCTTCCACCCTTTTTTTTTTTACTTGGCATTTATATTATAACTTAAGAAAATTATATATTAATTATATATTATATAAATTATAAATTATAAATTATATATTAATTATATATTATATAAATTTCTAATTTCTTTATAAAAAAAGTAATAAACGAATTTAAAAAAAATATTTTCTAATACTAATCTAATGGAAATGATAATAGAAAAAAAAAATAATAAATTAGTTTTAGAACATATAGATATAAATATTATAGACCGAGTTGCATACATACCTAGTTTTTTAGAATTAAATTATTCATCTATAAAGAATGCCGGTTTAGGAATATTTGCAAAAGATAAAATTCCAAAAGGTAAATTTTTAGGAAATTATGTAGGAGAGATACTTGATGGTAATAATTTAGAAAAAAATCAATATATATTTGATACGATAATTGGTAGTGAAAAGAAAAAAATAGACGGTGTAGATTTAAATAAATCCAATTGGACAAGATTTATGAATTCTTCTTTAGGAGATGATAAAATCATGAATGTAATATGTATAACATGTAATAATAAAGATATATATAATAAATCAAACAGTGAAAAAATTTGTTTGAATGGTTATATAATTTTTTATGCAAAAAAAGATATTAAAGTTGGAGAAGAACTCCTATTTGATTATGGATTAAATTATAACAATCGTTTAAAGGGAGCGAATAATGCAAATAAATAGATAATTTACAATATAAAGAAATAATTTATAAATTTTTTAATTCATTATAAAACCGATAAATTTAATATAAAAAAAACTTTACATATTTCATATATAGAAGATAGTGACTTTAATTTGTTAGTTGATATATTTGATGAAAATGGAAGAGATTTTATAGGTCAAAGTTCTGAAACAGAAATAAATTTTTACACATTTAAAACACCAACTAATTCATATCTGTATTTTAATATAACTTATTTTGATTTTGCCCTTTTCTAATATTTCAAAACCTTTATCTTTTATATATTTATCTAAAACATCCATATGCGGATATTGATATATATCATCAAAAATAATAGTACCACCATTTGGGATTTTATTATAGAAAAAATCAAATTCTTTTTTCACTAATTCTTTAGTATGTGGTCAATCAAAAAAAACTAATGCATAAGTATTTATTATATATTTTTTTTCATTATATATAGGAATACCGTCAGAATATCGTTTAAAAAACTCTGTATCTTCTAAAGGGAAATATAAGCATTCCATTTTATTTAATGAACAATAATTATATAAATTTTTTAACATATTATTTTTCATTTGATTAGTATAGTCCAATTTTTCTTTACGAGTTTCCCAGTGTTCATAATTTATATTTCCAAATGGGTCAATTGCGATATGCACTTTATTTTGATTTGTATTTTTCAAGGTATCTAATATAATTTTACTACTCCCTCCTTCGCGTACACCAATTTCACAAGTCATACCATCAACATTTCTAATTTTTTCTACAGCATTTATTAAAATATTATATTCTCCAGAATCTGTATTCATATATAATGAAATATAACTATATAAATTAATGTAATTGTAAACACATATTTATATTTAATCTCGCTACCATGGTATCTATCTCCGACGATATACATCACATTATCTAGTAAGAAATTTAATCCGATATAGATAAAGTAAGTTACATTCTGTAATATTAAGAAAGAGGAAACCTAAAAAAAATATCTGGAATAATCCGACGTTTTAAATGTTCAAAGATATAAAAAAAAAAAATAGTTTTGCGATACTTTTTAAAGCATCCGGAATAAATTATACAATCGTAAGGTAAATTCCATACAGTCGTTTTTATCTGGTTCAGAACTAAACCTTTTCATTTAAAAACTGTTCATTATAAAAGAATATGAATTTTTAAAATAACCAATCATCGGGTAGACATATATGTGTATAATAACCATTTTCATTCCAAAAATATGATTGCCCAACTGATTTATCGATACACAATCCAGGTTCTAGTTTTTTATTAAAATTTTCTGGACAATATTTATCTGTAGTATATGAATGGATCAATTCACTAAATAATATACTTTTTGATTTTTTATATACAATTGCTACATGACCTTGGTCTTTTACGCTTTTATAATTACGTATTAATAACGTACCTGCTGGATAATTTTTTCTAATACTAAATTTTTTTAATTTATTATTTTTCTTTAAATAATAAAACCATTGGGCTGTACCACCCGCATATTTATGATTATCAACCAAACCAGGTATTTCTAAATTTAAATATCTTCTTACTAAATTAATTACACCAACACAATCAATTCCAATATTTTTAATAGTTTCATATGTTGGTATTTTTTCACCAGATACATACGATTGTTGTCCACAATTGTTCATATCTGGGGTCAAAAATACATATTTAGTACCAATAATATTCTTTATAAGATTAAGTATCTTTTCAACTGTTTTCATAATTTAAATAGAAATTTATATCTTTTTAAAGTTAAATTTTTAATAAACTTAAATTAGTTTTAAATCAAAACAATATATTATTCAATTTATTAAACATATTGATAAAATAATTGTTTATCATCGAGTGATTCGCTATCAAATATTTTATTAATCTTTATTATTTCGTTAAAACCTTCAGAATAATCTGGCTCAATATATTTATTTTTCATTATTCTATATACTATTATTGGTATAATTTTTTTAATTCCTTTAAATTTTTGACATCTATAATAATTTAAATGTTGTACTATATTTAACGGAATATCTAAAATAATAACCCTTATTGGTATTTCATATATTTTTGATAATTCAATATAATTTTTACGTGTTTCTAAATCTATATTTGTATTATCTATAACTATAGATTTCCCATTTTTAATATAAAAATCACTTGAAATAAGACATTTACTTTTACTTTTTAAATTATCTTGATTAATAACTTTATAGTTTGGTAAGTATTTTCTACAAAATGTCGATTTACCACTTGTAGGTACACCACACATCATTAAGATTTCATTTTTATTGGATTTTATCGAATTACAAATATAATCACTATGTATATCTAGCATATATTCTTTTATATTTATACGTTTATACACCCATTTATCGGTATCTTTCTCATTTTTAAATATAAACTCTGGTGTATAAAATTTTAAATTAATATTATTTGCAAACATTCTATCAGAACAAGAAAAATCTTTTTTATGATTTTTTTTCCACAAATTAATTCTTCCGGCTGCATCACCGCAATAAAATGATTCGTCGGATGAAAATAGTAAACCATTTCTTTTAATAAACATGTCATACATACCAGTTAAAGGTTTTCTAAAATATCCTTCTTTTTTAGAAATATATATTTCTATATCTATATTTAAACTTTTTAAAATATTATCAATTTTTTCCTTATATTCATTAACAAGTTTCTCATCTTTCAACTTTGATTGATTCGAAAATATAACGATATTATAGTTATTTTCGAAGTATTTATTCAAAATTTCTTTAGTATTATCATATAGAAAACACCAATCATTTTTATTTTTTGGAAATTTATTACCGGAAATTGTTTTAATAATAGTGTGATCTAAATCAAATGCGGCAACTTTATTTGAGTGTTTTTTTTCTTGTTTAAAATATAACAAATCATTATCTTCAAACCACATTAATATAATATCAATATTATTATTAAATTTTTTTTTAAATAATTTAATAATAATATTGATATTATATTAAAACTAAATTAGTATGATATATTTTTTTATAAATTTGAATAAAAAATAAAAATATTATAATTATAATATTTGTTCAAGTTAATATATGGAAGAAGTGGATGCTTTTAATTATTTAAATCCAGATAAAGAATGTTTAGTATATATATCTGAAAGTAAGATATTGGATGCTGGAAATGGAATTTTTGCGAAATCATATATTAAAAAAAACACACCATTAATAATATATTTCGGTAATTTAATTCATGCAAATGAAACTTTGGAATCATATGAATCGAATGAAGATAATTATATAAAGAATGTTTCTCCATATTTAAGAGATTCTGTATTTAAAAATTATGTAATAGACCCTTCAATATTATTCGATGAACCAGATATTGATATTATATTAAAGGGATATATAGTTAACGATTATAGTAATATTACAAGTATATATAATTCAGATATCCAAAAATATATTGATAGTAAAGATAATTGCAATGTTACTATTATGGAAACTAAAGATTACCCAATATATTATTCGAATAGAGATATTAAAAAAGATGAAGAATTATATACACATTATGGTTTAGGTTATTGGTTAATACAAAATAACATAGATGTAACGAAAATTAATAGTATAATAAACGAATTTAAAAATTAAATTTATTATATAATTATTGACTATAATATAATTACAATGAATGAAAATATATATTCTTACAACGAAATGCCTCTTTATAAAAAACATATACATTATTCTCAGAATAACGAATATAATAAAATGAAAATAATAAAATGGGATAGTGAAAGTTCGATAAGAACACATACTTGGTATGATGAAGATGGTAATGTTAAAACGGTTGTAAAGAATATAGTAAAATTTTAATACAATTTGTAATTTTTTAATGAAATCAATGATTATTAAATCAATGATTATTAAATCAATGATTATTAAATCAATGATTATTAAATCAATGATTATTAAATCAATGATTATTAAATCAATGAGTAATTCATATATTAATGGTAGTCGGACTTGCATGATATTGAAAATATAATATATAATTCAATACATTGTGGGTATTTAGTAGTTTAAAAATCATAGTATATTTTATAATAAATTAAATAACTTATTCGTATTTTTTTTTATTGTTTAATATCATTTATCTATTAATAATTATAGTTAGATAAATTAAATTTATAAAATTTGTAAATCACTCAAAAAAATAAAATATATAAAGTTAATACGAAATAAATGTCGGAGAATAATAAAAATGTTGGAGATTTTTCTCAAAAATTTGCAAGTATATTAATGGAAATGATTAATATTAGCAATGACCCCGAAGTAAATAATCTTCAATTAGAAATGAATTATAGATTTAGTCAAATGGAATCTAAATTTAAATCTTTAGAATCTCAAATGGAAAATAGAGAAAAAGAATTTAGAAATGAAATGAAAAAACTACAAGAAGCGGTCAATTTTATTGAGAAAAAACCAACGAAACATGGTATAGATGGTGCACCTGGAAAGCAAGGTCCAGCTGGGAAAAATGGCACACAAGGTAAACAAGGACCTATGGGTAAACAAGGTTCAGCAGGAAAAGATGGCATTAATGGAAAAGATGGTATTAATGGAAAAGACGGAATCTTAGGTAAACAAGGTAATAATGGAAAGGATGGCAAAGACGGTGTAGATGGAATTGATGGAAAACATGGTGTACCTGGCAGAGATGGCAACGATGGCAATAATGGTGTTAATGGAGCTAAAGGTCCTGCTGGAAAAGATGGTAAGGATGGAGTTGACGGTTCAAAAGGTAAACAAGGTCCTGTTGGAAAAGATGGTAATGATGGTGTTGATGGTACACCTGGTAAACGAGGTTCCGATGGAAAAGATGGTAAGGATGGAATCGATGGATCAATTGGTAAACAAGGTGTCGCGGGCAAAGAAGGCAAAAATGGTATTGATGGATTAGATGGGAGAGAAGGATTGTCTGGAAAAGATGGTATTGATGGTGCAGATGGTAAACTTGGTCAACCCGGTAAACACGGAAAGGATGGCATTGATGGTAAACAAGGTATAGCTGGCAAAGATGGAAAGGATGGAAAAGACGGAGTTAATGGAAAACAAGGTCCATCTGGCAAAGATGGGACCGATGGATTGGACGGTTTGGATGGTAAACATGGTGCACCAGGTAAAGACGGTAGGCACGGTATTAATGGCGATGATGGCAAAAATGGAATTTCGGGAAAAGATGGTATTGACGGCATTGACGGCATTGACGGTATAAATGGGAAACACGGTCAACCCGGAAAACATGGAAAAGATGGTAATCCTGGTCCAATTGGTAAACAAGGTATAGTTGGAAAAAATGGCAATGATGGAAAAGAAGGACCCGAGGGTAAGCAAGGTTTGACTGGGAAAGAAGGTACCAATGGTATTGACGGTAACCACGGAGTTGATGGTTTAGATGGTCGAGATGGCGAAGATGGACAAGATGGTAGTGATGGTTTAGATGGTAGTCCAGGAGAAGATGGTTTAGATGGAGAACAAGGTTTAGATGGTAGTCGCGGAGAACAAGGTTTAGACGGAAAAGATGCAGATATAACTGAATTTTCTAATAAGATATTAGAAAGTTTACATAATACTATAAACGAAGTTAAACTTTCTTACAAGAATAATCAAATATACAGTAATCCCACCGAAAGCATGACCGATGAACAAATTAATCAATTAGTGAATAATGAAGTAAATACATTATTTGATATTGCCGAACATGGAAAATTGGAAAATACATCTGATGGGAAAGTATCATTAAATGGATTACTTAAATATATTACAACGAAGCCGGAAATGGTGCATGATTTTTACAAAGCAGATAAAAATGCCGATTTGTTTGTAACTAAAGATGAATTAAAAAATTTTATTTTAAAAAAATTAATGAATAATTTTAAAAATGATAATTCCCATGAATTACAAACAATGAATGAAGAAGATATTATATCCCAGGTGGAGATTGTATCGGGGTCAGATATTGTATCAGGGTCAGATATTGTATCGGGGTCAGATATTGTATCGGGGTCAGATATTGTATCAGGGTCAGATATTGTATCAGGGTCAGATATTGTATCAGGGTCAGATATTGTATCAGGGTCAGATATTGTATCAGGTTCAGATATTGTATCAGGTTCAGATATTGTATCAGGTTCAGATATTGTATCAGGATCAGAATTTGTATCAGATTCTAATCTAGAAACTCCTAATAATGTACCTTGGTTTACATCCAACACTGATGAAACAAGTAAAAATACAACCGAACTAGCGGTAGAAGTTATAATCGTTTCAGATGAAGATGTCTAAACTAGTATTACTCATTAATTAACATCCTTTAACTGATTATTATATTTTAACTTTTCTGATAAAAAATGGGATTTATAATATTTTGTTGGCGATATTGATAGGCTAATATTTAATTGTGAATTAAATATAAGTTTAAGGCAATTTAGTAATGGGAAAATATAAAATAAAAATATCTTTAAATAAAATATAAAATAAAAATATTTTATTAAAAAATATTTTATTAAAAAAATATTTTAAATAGTTTTAAGAATTTAAATTATGATAAAGAAAACGATAATTATTGGAAAAATAGGTATAATTACAAAAGATTGAAAAAAAATTGAATTCTAAAATTTGAAATTTATATTGAAAGCACTTATAATATCACAACATGCAAATCAAGGCATCATCCAGGAAAGCAATGCGAAAGAATACCAAGGTTTCTTCAGACAGAACCAATCGCATTCTTGATCGTGGCAACACGAATTCGAGAGTTCACAGTGATGAATGTATGAGAAAAGGTAATGTTCTTCTGACACGCACACCAATTCGTAAGCATTTTCGTAAAAAGAATGCGATTATCAACTGATTTTATAATTATAATAATATTTTAAGAATAAATTTCATAATAGATTAGAGATATAGGATATATAGAAAAACCATCTTCATTGATAGAGTTTTTTCTACCTGGATTCTTACCACCAATCGTAATATATTTATCTGATTTTATATATTTATACAATGAAGAAAGGTCAATATTTTTTTTTTCAGATATAATCTTTAATGATTTACAGAATTCGTATTCACATAAATCATTGGATATTAATAAAAATGCTATATTCGAAAACCGAGATATATTATTAATATCTAAAATTTCAATATATTCCCAGTCATTAATTTTGTTTGAAGTCTTTAGTTTTTTTCTAATGGTAGATTCACTTAGTCCTATACAATTAACTATATCTTTAATTGTATTGCATAAGTATGGTATACCCATATTAAACAATATATATTTAACTTTATTTTCCATTATAATTTTAATATTTAATATAATTTATAATAACTTTATGTTTAAATTTATATTTTTAAAAAATATTTAATTCATATATGATTATATTAATTCCGTTAGGTGGACTTGGTAAAAGATTTAGAGATAATGGTTATAAACAACCAAAAGCTCTAATAAATATTTTTGGGAAACCTATAATATATTATCTATTAGATAATCTTAAACTTAATAATATTGATTATGTTTATATACCATATAATAAAGAATATATAAATTATAATTTAGAATCACGATTAAAAAAAGATTATTCCAATATAAATTTTAAATTTTTATGTCTTAAAAATAATACCAGAGGTGCGGCAGAAACAATTAATATAGCATTGGAACATTTGGATATAAATGAAGATAAACCCATTTTATGTTTAGATAGTGATAATTTCTATTTGTACAATATTATAGATAATTGGCAAGGTAAGAATTGTGTATTTACGATAAAAGATAATGGAGATAAACATATTTATTCATATGTAAATTGCGATAATGATAATAATATTATAGATATTAAAGAAAAAGTCAAAATATCCGATTTTGCGTGTACTGGTGCATATGGTTTTAATTCAATGAATCAATTAAAAAAATATACAAAAAAAATTATAACTGATAATATAACTCAAATATCCGAATTTTATACAAGTGGTGTTATTAAAGAGATGGTGAACGATAATATTATAATAAAACAAATCAATATAGAAGAAAAAAAATTTGTATGTTTGGGAACACCAATTCAACTCAAACTTTTTTATAATAATTATCCTAAAAAGTCATGTATTAAAAACAATATATTGATAACTTCTAAAAGAATATGTTTCGATTTAGACAATACATTGGTTACATTTCCAGTAATAAATGGAGATTATACTAGCGTATTGCCAATTGAAAAAAATATAAATTTATTAAGATATTTGAAAAAATTTAATAATACTATAATAATTTATACTGCAAGACGTATGAAAACACATTCGGGGAACGTTGGTAAAATTAATGCGGATATTGGTAAAATAACTTTCGAAACCTTAGAAAAATTTGATATACCGTATGATGAAATATATTTTGGGAAACCTTATGCAGATTTTTATATTGATGATTTAGCTATAAACTGTTATGATGATATTGAAAAAGAATTAGGATTTTATAATAATTTTATAAAACCGAGAGACTTCAATAACATCGAAATATCAAATATAGATTTAATAACAAAAAATGGTAATGATTTGGCAGGTGAAATATTCTATTATAAAAATATACCAGATTCTGTAAAAGATTTATTCCCAATATTTTTTAATAGCGAAGGTGATTCATATGAAATAGAAAGAATAAATGGTATTACTCTCACGGATTTGTATCTATCTGAATTATTAACGGAAGATATTTTTAAAAATGTATTGAATAGTATTATAAGATTACACAATACTAATATAATAGATAATACTCATATAATAAGTGCTGGTATTTTTGAAAATAATACGGCTTATTCTGGGAAAAATATTACTAATAAAAACATATATAATAATTATTCGGATAAAGTCGAAAGAAGATATAAAAATTATGATTATAGTCGGTTTGAAAAAAGTAGTGCTCTCTATATAGATTTAATGGAAAAATTAAATGAATATCAAAATAATAATTTAGGTAAAATGAGAATAATTCACGGAGATCCGGTATTTACGAATATAATTATTAATAATTATGATAAGATTAAATTTATAGATATGCGTGGAAAAATTGGTGATAAATTCACTATATATGGTGATTGGTTATACGATTTTGCAAAGATATATCAATCCTTAATAGGATATGATATGATATTATTATCAAAAAATATATCAAGAGGATACCAAGAAAATATGATAAGTTGTTTCAAGAATTATTTTATAAATAAATATTCAGAAAAAGATTTTAATAATGTTAAATTGATCACTAAAAGTTTACTATTTAGTTTATTACCTCTTCATGATAATATCAAATGTAAAAGTTATTATAATCTAATATATTCAGAATATTTGGAATAAATATGTTCATTAAAAAGTTTATAAACCTGATAATAAATTAAATAATTATATTGCTAATGCTCCAAAAGGGTCCCATAATTTACATAAAATTGGTTTACCTTTTAAATATTTTTTTATTTTACTATTTAAGTATTTTTTATCAATAACTATTTGATGAACATATTTATTAAACCAGTTAGTATTCATAATATAGTCGCCTTTTATACCAGATTTATTACCCCAAGAATTTTCTACTAAAAATTGAGTAATATTTTTATTATCATCTATATCATATCCTTTAAAAATCATGGCGTGATTCAGTTGACTTTGTTGATATGATAATACATATTTTTTATTTAATTCATATTCTGAATCAATAATTGATTTTACATCATATAATTTATCATTTAACAATCCATATTTACTACTCATTTGTTTCGCCACATCACAGCCGAACCAAACAGCTTCATTATCGTTTATAGATTTTACTACTAATTCTTTCATTATATCTATTGGTAAATTTAAATAATTTGAAAGTTTTCCATCAACCATATTTGTAAAATACTCAACATTATATAATTTATAATATTCCTTATCTTTTAATGGTGCGTGGATAATTGAAACTTTATCATTTACATTATATGGTACATATTTTTTATAAAATTTTATAGGTGTCAGTCCATTTATATTAATATGTTTTTTACCATTTTTCATATTTTTATAATATTTCCAATCAAATTTTTTAGGGGGTTCTCCTAAAAATATAACTAATATTTTATATATTTCATACATCATATTTTCAATATTTACATATTTATTATTCCGAATTTCTTGAGCATTTGTTCTAAGTTTAGAATTAAGTAAATCTATAAGTTCTCCAGAATTATTACTTTGATAAGTTTCACTCATACAATCTTTTGGAATTAAACCATATTTGTTAATTAAGTTAACCAACATATGCCATTGTCCGCCATCAGATATTGGATATTCTAAAAGAACCGCTAGTAATCTTGAATCTAGTTTTTTTTTTTTTGTATTTAAAATATTGTTTAAAAAGAAGAATGATTTTTCCATTAAATCACAGAAATAAAGATATATTTGACTAAATTCAAAATCTTTATCTAATTTATACTTTTCAATCATAGATAATTTTAATATATTTAAAAATGAAAAAACCCAGCATCTACCACTACTTTTTTGGTTAGAAATAGTTATTTCAGTATTTATTTTTTTATAGAATATATTTTTAATCGATTTTAAAACATTTCTATTAAAAACAACTTTTTTAAAATTATTTGAAGTGACAGCATTTTTAGATACAATATTTTTCTTTTTCTTTTTAAATTTTTTTGAAAATTTGTTTATAGTTGAAAAATCCATTATATAATAATATTATAAAAAAATATTTTAATTCTTATTTTTTTAAATATAGTATTATTTATAATCATATTAATTAAGAAATTTTTTATTTACCATATAACTACTTTTTTTTTTCTATACATCTTATCTCCTGGTTTTATATCATATATATCATAAAATTCTTGCATATTAGTTAGGGGATTATTAATACGTAATTTATTTGGGGCATGGGGGTCGGTTAATAATTTATATTCGAATTCTTTATTAGTAGAAAGACACTTCCATATATTTCCCCAAGCTTTAAAAAATGATTTAAACTGGTTTTGTTGTATATCTGAACTTATTTTATTTTTATCCATTTTACTTTTTAATGCATAGTATGATATTGTAAGTCCACCTAAATCTGCAATATTTTCACCTAAAGTTAATTTGCCATTAACTTTTTTCCCTAAAAACTCATATTTATTAAATTGATTAACTAACTTTAAAGTTAATTTCGAAAATCTTACTATATCAGATGGTTTCCACCAATTTTTGAAATTTCCATTTTTATCGTATTTTCTTCCTTGATCATCAAATCCATGAGTAATTTCGTGTGCAATTACTGTTCCAATTCCTCCATAATTCATACTATCCGGACTATCTGAATTAAAAAAGGGGGATTGAAGTATAGCTGCTGGAAAAACTATTTCATTCAAAGTTGGATGATAGTATGCATTAACTTTATGAGGTAGCATTTCCCATTTATATTTATCAACCTTTTTATTCATTATAGAAATCGCATAATCCCATTCAAATCTACAAAAATTTATAAAATTTCTTATAAGCGAACTATCAACTATTTTTAGTGCAGAATAATCTTTCCATTTATCTGGAAAACCTATCTTTGTATTCAATGTTTTTAATTTTTCCAATGCTTTGAGTTTCGTAGTTTCATGCATCCACATCAGATTTGAAAGTCTTAAAGCAAAAGTTTCTTTTATTGTATCAACTAAATTTTTAACTTTATCTTTAGATTCATAATCAAAATGTCTTTCTATATATAATTGTGCAACTACTTCTCCCATAATAGTATTACACCAACTAATTATTTTGTAATTATGAGGTTTTTTCTTATTCTGCCCTTTCAAATATTTTTTAAAGAAATCGAAATGTAAATTTTCCATAGTTGGAAAGATATATGGTTGATAAGCAATGAGAGATATTAATTTAAGATATATCTTAATTACATGTAAATCATATTTAGTAATGATAGCATCCAGTTTTTTAAAAAAATTTAAATTATCAAGTATAAAAAATTTACTTTTTAAATTAATATCTCTTAGAAGTAATTTCCAATCAATCATTTTATTTAATTTACATAATTCATTATATGTTACTTTATTATAAGTGTTTTCAGGTATACGTAATTCTTCTTTTTTTAACATTATACTTGCAATATCTTTTTCAAATCGGATCACATTTATTATATCTTCTTTTCTAATTGATTTATCTAATATCTTATATGATTTATATAAATAATTAGCATATTTTTGTAATAAAACCTTATTATTCGAAAGATAGTAATCTCTATCTGGTAATATAATACCTTGTGATTCAATATGAGGTAAAATCATTTGTGAATTTTTTTCATCTTGTGATGGATGTATATGTATAAAAGAAACTACACAATTATTCATTAAAAAACCTAATATAGAAGTAAGATTTGATATATTTGAAAGTTTATCTATTTCTTCAAATATAAAACTGATATCTTTTATTCCAATAGATTCTAATTGTTTTTTGTCAGATGAAATTTTAATTAATTTTTTGAGTTTTTCTAAATCTTGTTTTTTAACATTTGTTTTACCAATCTTATCATTTTTTACATCATATAATATTTTAGTAATTTGTTTTAAATTTTTTTCTGCTAATTCTTCAAATACACCCCATTTAGAATATTGTCTAGGTAATTCTGTTTTTTTGTACCAATCTGAATTACAATATAAATCATAATCATGACTAGGAAGTACTTTTGTCATTGTTATATATAATACATTTAAGAAATTTTAAAAAAAAGAAAAAAATATTATTTAAAATATATAGAATAAATAAATTAATAAATAAATTAATAAATAAATTAATAATCTTGCGATATAGTAATAATGAAAGAAATTAATCTTATTAAAGGTTCTGGAGCTGGCCCTTTTCTTGCGAGAAACATTTTAGGTCACGAGCCTTGTCACGATTTCAATCCAGCGGGCGTGGGAAGACGAATGTGCAAACTTAACAAAATATTCGACGAGATTATCGCTATGATTACTGATCTGAACCCATTCCTCTTGGGGGGGAGTTATCCCCCTGCTGTATATCGGCCCCCCCAAGAACGGGGGGATGGAGGGAGTACATCGTTGTTAGTTTTAAGCTGGCCTGACAATATACGGGAACTGCTTACCAACCAGTTAACTCCAGAAGATTTCGACCAGATCTACGGGGTGGGTGTAGCCCAAGACGTCATAACACTGGTACAACTACTAAAGACGAAGGATGAGGGACGAGCCATAGAAGGATTCAAAAGCAAATACAGTAATGCTTTTGGTATTAATCGTGCAAATGAAGTCTGGCCTGTTGACGATTATCTCTCCCTTGAGGAACATTCAACAGTTAAGCTCAGTGATTTCATGCATTTCTCCGTAGCGGGAAAGGTAGAGGGTTTTAAAACCATGCAGACCGAGTTCTCAGTCCTTGGTCTTATTCTCGCTACTCCAGAATTGCCTATAATTAACTCTATTACTAAAAAATTTCTAGATCGACTTCACCTTACCCGGGATGTTGTGGCTGAGATACTTAGAAGTAACATCACTATGGATAGACTTCGCCAATCCCAACCCTCCATCGCAATGAAAATCGAGCTTTTGGTCAAGATTACCCAAGCAATAGCAGAGACCTCTGCTTACTCAATGATTATTCCCCTTAGTATACTCACGAATTACCCCCAATCCGGTGCCGAACCCTCCGTGCTCTATGAAGATATGAGAGGAGGGGTAAAACACCGTATTAATATAAATGGACAGAAAAAAGGCTTACCGAAAAAAATCCACAAGCTAAAACCTCATGAACTGGATAAGAAAAAGGCTAAGCAAATGGAGGAGGCGACAAGGTACCGACAGGCTCAGCAACAGGCTCAGCAACAGGCTCAGCAACAGGCTCAGGCAGCAGCAGTAGCGCTGGGAGCAATGGGACCAGAGGCAGCAGCAGTAGCGCTGGGAGCAATGGGACCAGAGGCAGCAGTAGCAGCGCTGGGAGCAATGAGTCCAGAGGCAGCAGCAGCAGCGCTGGGAGCAATGAGTCCAGAGGTAGCAGTAGTAGCGCTGGAAGCAATGAGACCAGAGGCAGCAGCAGCAGCGCTGGGAGCAATGAGTCCAGAGGTAGCAGTGATAAAAACCGCTGATATGTACAATCAGTTTAACCTGGCATCAAAATTACTAGAAGAGCAATTTAATATAATCGAGGTCTATTTCAAAATACTAGCAGGCATGCCACCAGTGAATGGGGAAGCAGCACTAGTAGCAGTTAGTCCAGATGCAAGGGCAGCAGCACTAGTAGCAGCCCGGTCGATGATAGAAGACGAAGACACCAGAACTCAGAAGTTTTATCAACGGATACAACCCTCTCAAGTGTTCATAGCCATTAATCATCTAGTCAGCGCTTTCCGAGATGGTCAGCTCGAAAGCGTATCTCCTGTTGGACCTTTTTTCGCGTCGAATTGTGACTTCGTGTGCAACGGAATGATGCTGTTCTTTATGGACATTCTCTCTGATGAATCTGCCCAGCAATCCGTATGGTACCAGCCGCAGTTCGTGGAAGAACTATGGATACTTTCACTGAAGCAACCAGCATCTTCGGGAACACTGGAAGATTTGCCAGATAATATTTCAAATCTGGGCTACCTCGAGTCTATCCTGGAATTCAGAAAACGCATAGTGAACAAGATCGACCGCATCATCTCTGTAGAGTCGTCGAATGGCACGACGATGCCAGCTGGAGCGAACGATATTTACAGCAATATTAGACCACGGATAAACGAAAGAAGAGATATAATGGGGGGAGGCAGTGCAGTGAGCGCTCCCAAAAAAAAAGCATATTGGACATTCATGGATATGCTAACTGATTATACCTCCGGAAGCTCACCCCTACTTCCCGGCTATAGCGCGGAAGCAATGGCACTTATGAAGCTCCCAGTTCTCCCCTTTCCTTCGATAGGTGAAATAATTAATAACAGTTTGCGCTCAGCGCTAACAAGCGACCCAAACCCAGAATCTGAACATTTTAGGCAACTCCCCACAAACCTTGCTAATCAATCTCTCCAAGGATTGGCAGGGGTACCCACCTTACCTATGTGGGAACCAGGTGAAAACCAAGAAAGTTCCTTCTCGTTCTACACCCCCAACATGATCTATTATATCAACCGAGCTATACTTTTCTACCAAGGTAAGTGGCCCGGTGCAGAGCCTGACACACAGGGCCTGCACCAAGCTCGAGGGGCCGGGGGTGAATGCGAAAGGTGCAAAAACATGATCAGAGATGAACTCGTGGGAGTGGTTATTCCCCGTCTTTTCCAAGTCTTCGAAGGAATGGTAACAGGTTCGGGGAATAGCCTTGTGGAAGATCCAAATATCAAAGATCTATGGGAAGCTTTGAAGATTCCTTTAGTTAACACCATGAAAGCCTCTATCACCAGAGCCATGAATGGGTTTACCATCAGCAAGTTTTTGGGGCAAATGGCCCACACTATAACCTCGACCGTGATGGGCAGTAATGGAAAGTTGATGGTGCAGTGCCCTCCTATTGTCGCACTTAATAGGAATGTTATCAACAAAATCCAAGACATTTTTTTAAAATTCAATACGGCCACGAAAATCAAGTCGAAGGAACATCCACTAGCGAAAGCACTAAAAGCCATTCCTATGCAAGAGGCGCTTAAGGCGGTGTCACAACCCCTCCGCAACTTCGCCAATACACTTCTTAGAGAGCAATGCCGAAGGATCCAGGAAATGGTAGGAATTGATGGAATTCCAGTCAACGCAAACAAACAACCTTCTAAGGAAGCAGTGTACGGGTATTGGGGCCCATGGAAATTGTGGTATGCCCAAGGTGCGATCATCGACAAAGTCGCCCAAGGGAAGGGTATTGGAGATATCGATGAAAGTCTACTCAATGCGTTCAAGGAAGCGACCTTTCAGAGTGGCTCGCCATCCACCGTACAAGAGTGGACGAAGTGGGTAAATAAAGTGGGGTTGGTCCAGGACATAAAGACTTCTGACCAAGTGTGGGATTTAATAACAAAAGGACTCGAAGAAGGAGGCGTCGGAATAACCAACAATGCTCACCCGACCAAAATACCACCGGCTGAGGGGAATAAGTTGATGCTATCTGTTCCTATCCCCAACCTCCCTCCAGGGGAAAAGGGCGAAGTTGGGATCGACTGTGACTCGGGTTCCGTTTGTGATGCTATGGGCTCGTTCGGGTCTTGCTTCCACGGTAAAAAATCACCCAACTACTCCTGCCAAACCAAGAATATCAAAATCGTTAATGATGGATTCACATTCAAAGTCCACCTTGAATGCATTGGTAATAACGTCAAGTGCAATTATAACATAAGTTACAACAGCAATGATGGTGGATATAACTCGGGAGGGAAATTCTATTCACATGTTCTGTCCTACAAAGTCGACATCGGAATAAGCGCCGTTAACACACTATCCGCTAATAACACCATGCATGAGGCGTTGAAGATCATCCAACAACAGATCCATGCTGGAAATCTAGGTTCCACCGCTACTTTCGAGGAACTGTTCAAAAAGAAAGTAGTGGTGGAAGATGCCAGCTTTACCCGTGATTTCGGGTATCAGTTCATGGCAACACTAAGTAATAAGGCCATGGGGGATTGGATGCAAGGCTTGCATGTCCTTGCCGAAAATGGCGGTGTGGAGGGTGGCGCGCCACTATGGAAATACCGTTCGGAAGCAGATGGCGACACACCATCTTTTGTCAAGAACTCCGTTCTTGCTCTCTGCTCGAGTACTGGTATCGATCGCAACTCTAGCTTATTCTATACTTGGTTAAGGGATGATAAAGTCTCCGGTCTGTTCGTGTATGCGACCCGAAGACAAGGTTTATTTGGAGGTGGAGGGAAGCGCCGTACTCATCGCAAACACCCCAGCACTCGTAAAACTCGTCGCAAGGGCCAAAAAACCAAGCACAAGAAAACGCGAAACAGAAAACAGCACGAAAAGAAGCCTCCCCGAGAACGCAAAGCACACCAGCGTGCAAAGACCAAGAAAAGATTCGTCTTTCGCAAGTAAATGAATCATAGAAACACCATTGTCTATATTATTCGCTCGATGTAAGGTCAAGTCACTCGTTTGTTAATGATATATTTGAAAGTTTATCTATTTCTTCAAATATAAAACTGATATCTTTTATTCCAATAGATTCTAATTGTTTTTTGTCAGATGAAATTTTAATTAATTTTTTGAGTTTTTCTAAATCCTGCTTTTTTAACATTTGTTTTACCAATCTTATCATTTTTTACATCATATAATATTTTAGTAATTTGTTTTAAATTTTTTCTGCTAATTCTTCAAATACACCCCATTTAGAATATTGTCT
>Ga0209713_10000190_pt1 | contig 34319 bp, 15 predicted proteins | sample ArcOceMetagenome_3_FD_187444 | JGI IMG/M metagenome (GOLD analysis project Ga0209713, IMG submission 187444) | Marine eukaryotic phytoplankton communities from Arctic Ocean - Arctic Ocean- Svalbard ARC20M Metagenome (SPAdes) (version 2) | ecosystem: Environmental > Aquatic > Marine > Oceanic...
AAGTCTCGAGTTGTCTGCACAAACCACCGCACGATGTGAAAGCCGGTTGGTGAGGACCTCACCAAATGTCAAGTTCTGATTCACCAATCACCGACGCATCTTGTCGTAATCGATTGACCTGGGCCGGCACACCAATTGCAGCCATCTATCAAGAGCGGCCGTACTGGGTACACAGAGCAAGCCCGAGCGCGGAATCGGCCCTTCTCGGGCCCATGAGCTCGGATTGAGGTGATACTTTGACCCGTGCACTCGTGGCTGAGCAGTAGAGCTCGGTACAGGTGCAAATGGGAGCTCTACCGGCCGTCTTCTACTCCGAAAGCCGCGTACCGCGTGCTTGGGCGGCTTGCACGAGCGGCACGGTGACGTCACTAAGAGGCCGTGAGACGCATCGGCACGACTACACGCGGCTACCTGCATCTTTGGGCGACGAAGTGGGCGGGTTGAGCACCTCACTGGGGCTCTTTGCAAGTCCCTCACTGATACTCTCGACCGAATCGGTCGTGGTGATGGAGTGGAAGGGCATGAGCACGTCAACTGAGGTCTACCGGGAGAAGCCGCCCGCGTTGCAATTGCCGTGCTCATACCCTTCCACTCCATCACCACGACCGATTCGGTCGGGAGTATCAATAAAGGACTTGTAAAGAGCCTCAGCGAGGTGCTCAATCCGCTCACTTCGTCGCCCATACACGTGATGCTGCGTCAGCAGCCACGCGCATGCGTCTCGCGGCCTCTTTGTGACGTCACCGCGGGACCCGGGCAAACCAACCCGGCACGCGGCACGAGGCTTTTGGAGTGAAACCCGGCCAATAGAGCTCCCGTTCGCACCTGCTCCGGGCTGTACGGCTCAGCCACGAGCGCATGGGTCAACGTATCACCTCAGTCCGAGCTCATGGGCCCAAGCAGTGCCGATTTTGCGCTTGCGCCCGACGTCTTGCTTCGAATCGGTACTGAGTTGCAATCGATGTGCTCATGCCCTTCCACTCCATCACCACGACTGACTCGGTCGAGAGTATCAGTGAGGGACTTGCAAAGAGCCCCAGCGAGGTGCTCAATCCGCCCACTTCGTCGCCCAAAGATGCAGGTAGCCGTGTGTAGTGGTGCCGATGCGTCTCACGGCCTCTTCCTACGTCACACCGTGTGCCGTCCGCGGCAAGACGCCAACACATAACGCGGTTTACGGAGTATAAGACGGCGTGTAGAGCTCCCATACGCACATGTACCGAGCTGTACGGCTCAGCCACGAGCGTGTGAGTCAAAGTATCACCGCAATCCGAGCTCATGGGCCCGAGCAGTGCCGGTTTCGCGCTTGCGCCTGACGTCTTGCTTCGTACGTTCTCCCGATAGATGGCTGCAATTGACGTGCTCATCGAGGTGTAGCTCTTCACTACGCGTTCGTTGGAAGATGACGCTCACTAGAGAGGTTGAGAGCCTTGCAGCGCGGTACTGACGCGTCACAGCTCATGACATGAGAATCTAGCGCACCGTCGTGATGGTGGTGCAAGTGTGCAGGAAGGAGGTGCTCCCGCATGGTGCGTGGCCGTGCCAATTGACGCGCTTATCGAGGTGTAGCTCTCCACTACGCGTTCGTTGGAAGATGATCCTGACTAGAGAGGTTGAAAGCCTCGTAGCGCGATGCCAACGCGCCTCAGGTCATGACATGAAACCGTTGTGACGCTCGTACAAGTCTTTTTACAGTGAAATTTACCGTGCAAATAAATAAGAGGAAGCGGAGAAACGGCCCTTTCACGTCGGCCACCTGCTCGCTACGGCTTGTTTCTTTGCTTACAATACGGCTCATGGATTCGGGCTGCCCCGTAGCATGCAGAAATGCTACGGTCCAGGCCATGATCACTTGCGATTATACGTGTGCGGGCTGACAGCCAGCCATGGCTGCGCTGCGCGGCGCGGTCTTGGGCACGAGAAACGCTTTTTGCGGCTTTTCTGCGTTGATGTACGCCCCCTACCGCGTTACCCCAGGTCGGCCGCGCTAGAAAAAAAGAGTTTACGCAACCTTGAAAAAAACATGTCCCATCACGGTGTGCGGGTCAAAGTACTTGCGCAGCTTTACGCTGTGAAGTTTCCACGAGCGGGCGTGGGCGTGTGTCCCGCAGCTAACCAGCAGCACCCTAATGCTCGCACTGACGCTCGCGACGCCGTCCTTGGTCAGCCTATTCGCCTCACCACGCGTGACGGTCGTGCAGGCCGACACGGACGCATCGCGAGGCGCGATACTCAGACCCGTCGCCGCCGTGTGTGCCAGCTGCCTCTTCGAACCGAAGAGCAACCAGGACACCGCGCTGCTGTCGGCGACGATCAACAGAGATCTGGCGGAGCGCTTCTCATCGCGCAACCGTGCTGCGAACGCGCTCTTCGTAGCGGAGACGCCGGACGCTGATGTCGCCGGGTCGGTGGGCATTGAGGTGTCCAGGCTCACAAAGGCGGGTCTCAACGAGCAGCAGGCGAGCCTTCGACGCGACGAGTTCATGGACGTATCGAAGCCGCGGCCGCTGCTGTCTAACCTCGCTGTGAGCCGCGACTACCGCCGCCGAGGCATCGGCAAGCGGCTCTGTCGCGACGCGGAGCGGGCCGCAAAGGAATGGGGATTCGACGAGGTCTACCTGAAGGTGGAGAAGGGCAACCGCAAGGCGTTCAACCTGTACCGGGGCCTCGGTTACAGGGTCGTGGCCACCGACCCGAATGCAGAGAAGCCGATCGTCGCGCCGGGTGGCATCAAGTACGTCAAGACCACCAACATTGCCATGCGCAAGGACCTGCGCTTCCCTCCTGTCGACACGGCGCTCGGGTACGTCGCAGCGCTCGGGCTCGCCGTCACCGCCGCGCCCAAGTACGAGGCGATCGCGCAGTACGTGGTGAGCGCCATCGAGGCGGGCAGCACGTCGGAGCAGCCGGTGCAGCTTGTCGCTGGCTTGCTGCAGGGAGGCGTCGAGATCCTCTTCCAGTAGGCGGTAGGTTTGCGCGAGCGGCCGACGGAGGCCTGTGGTGTTCATGACTTTGTAAGCATGCATGATATCGTAATGTCCCGGACACATGCCTGACGTAGTTCAGGGGAGTTAATCCCTACACACGTTCGATCGATTTGCCGTCGGTGCACGCGGGGTCCGCGTCATTCGGAAGAGTCGCCGTCACCATCGCACAAGACGAGCGCGCCGCCCTCCTTGCTCGGCTTCTGTGTGCTCTTCGTCTTGGCTCCACCGCGCGACTTGCTGGCCTTGCCGCCCTTGTCGGCTTTGCCGCCAGCCCTTTTGGCGCGGGAGACAGGAACCTCGTCGTCCTTGGCGGCGGCCGCCGCCGCCTTGTCGGCGCCGAGCAGCGCCGTCTTCTGCTGCTTCGCCTCCGCCTTCGACTTTGCGCTGGCGCGAGTCGCCTTGCCCGGCTGCGCCTTTGCGCCGCCGCCGCCTCCGGTCGGCGCGGCCGCACCGTCGTCGGCCTCGCCGCCGGCCGCTCTGCCGCCTCCCTTGCGCGTCACAGCCGAGGCGACGGGCTTGGGCTGCCGCGATGATGTGCTCGCCGCCTTCGTCGCCTTCGCCGCCTTCGCCGCCTTCGTCGCCTTCGTCGCCTTGCTCGCTTTGCTCGCTTTGCTCGCCTTGGTGGCACCCCAGCCCATCTCGACGGCGCTGGCGCCATCGCCGACGTCCGATCCCATCTCGAGTGCGTCTGCGGAGATGCGCGGCGTCCTGGCGGCGCCCCGAGGCTTCGGTCGCGCGCTGCTGGCGGCGCTACGCACGGCCGGATGCGGCGCGGCGCGGTGCCCCCGCGGGCACAGCTTACGGCCCACGCACCGCTTCAGCCGCAGCAGCAAGGCGCCAACCAGCGCGAGGCCCACCGCCGCCGCCGCCGCGTAGACCGATGAGTTGCGCCACTGTGAGGCGGCGGTCTGCGGTGAGGAGAGGGCCCCACGCATGCACGCACGCACGCGGCGTATGTGTGCATGTGTGCTCGTCTCGCGCGGGAGCGTGGCCACGGGGTGCGGGGGCCTTGGAAGTGGCGCGTGGGGCCGCGGGGCATTGGGTCGCGGGTCGCGAGCGGCGCGGCGCACCTGCCTCGCCTCCTGCGCCGCAACGGGCGTCGTGCTGGGCGGTGGCGCGTACGTCGGGTCGGTCCAGTCGCACACGCGCGGTCTCGGCAAATGCCGTCTTAGCGGCGCCAGCGCGGCGCCCCACGCCTCTCCCGGGTCGGCCTGGGTGACGGCAACGACGCCGTCTGCGATACGGTTGCGCAGGTTGTCGGGGTCGTCCCAGGCGGCGTCGAGGCCCTGCGAGACGCCAGCGACGCCGTAGCCTGCGTCGGCGATGATCCCCAGCCCGGAGATTCTGTGCACGTCGGCCCACCGCACCGTGTTCCCGCGGTCGTTGGCGCGGATCAGCTCGGAGGCGGCGCTCGTGCGCCCTCCGGCCGTGTGCAAAAAGTCAATCGTGCAGCTCTGCAGAAACGGCGTTAGCCACGGCCCCTGCTCGGGCACCCACGGCGAGATGTCGAGGGAGATCCGCGCGCGCGGCAGGAAGTGGCGGATCTGCGTCACCATCAGCTGGAAGAGATCGACCATCTCGTCGGTCCGCAGCCCGCCGCCCTGCTGCGTGTCGGCGTGGTACTGATGCCAATCCGGCTCCATCAAAAAGAGCACCTCGGCCGAGCGGCCGAGGACCCTGGCCGTCTCATTCGCGAAGCGCGCGTACGTGCGCAGGATCAGGTGCTTGTTCTCGCGAATGAACATGGCTCCGCGCTGGCACAGGCTCGGCTCGCCCACGTCGCAGTCCAGCAGGCCGGTCGCCTTGGCAAGGAAGGCGATGATGTACGCGTAGTAGGCGACCGACAGGCCACGCTCACGGGCGAGCTGGAGCATCGCGCCGTGCCAGTACGGATTGAAGCACGGCGGCTGCGGGCAGTTCATGGCGTCGCGCTGGCCAATCCACGCGCACAGGTAGTCGATGCCACCGTAGTCGTGCGGCTCGACCAGCGTGTCGGCGCCACGGAAGAAGGCGCCGAAGCGGAAGCGGCAGGGCGGCGGCGGTGGACTAGCCGCGGGTAGGAAGGTGGCCGCGGGTAGTAGCTGACTCGTGCTAGTAGATTGAGCTATTGCGGTTATGGACTACAGGGCTGTGTGCATGTCATGCACACAACTTTTAGACTGCGCATTTGTGACAGAAAGATGTTGCTCTCTTTGCTAACCTTTCCAGCGGCCTTCGTGCCTGGCCGCACCCTGCTAGCGCCCGCCACGGCGCGGGTGGGCGCGCTCGTGGCGCCGGCGGCGACGCTGCACCGTCTCTCTGTGCCGGCGCCGAGACGCGCCGAGGTGGCGCTGGCGCTCGACGAGGAGGAGGACGACGAGGATTCGACGCCCGCGGAGCTCAAGTCGGAGCTGCTGGACATAGTGGAGGAGCTGGAGGACCGTGGGCTCGGCGCGGACGACGACGACGTCGAGGACATCCTCGAGATCATCGAGGAGCTCGAGCCCCAAAACCCGTGGCCCGACTTTGCGCGCGCGCCCGTCTTCTCCGGCACGTGGCGGCTGCTGTACACGTCGTCCAAGACGTTTCACACCAACATGGGGCTGATGGCGTACAGCCGCGACGTCGAGGGCGTCGAGACGCCGGAGCTGCTCATGAAGGTGCAGACCGACTACCGCCTCGTCAACTTCGAGGAGCCGATCACGTTCGTCGGCACCTCGATCGCCAAGGCGATGGGCGGGCTGGTGGGCGCGGACACGCTGGTCGCCGAGTGCTCGTGGCGCCCCACCAACAACGGCATCTTCGCCATCGAGTCGCAGAAGATCGTCGCCGGCTCGCGCTCGTGGGTCCCGGCCGACCGGCAGGCCAAGGGCATCCGCGCGATGTCCGCTTGCACGCCGATCTACCTCGACCAGGAGCTGCTAGTCATGCGGGGCCAGATTCCGACGGTCGTGTTCGTGTGGGAGAAGGAGTAAGCTTGAAATTTCCTCCATCGCTTTGCGTGGTGTTCCCCCATGGGGATCGAGATGCTCTCATGCATCGGAGACGATTGTTGCAGGCACGAGCTGGGGACGAGTGCGGCAACGCCACGAAGAGGCGCCGCCCTTGCCGCACGAAGAGGCGCCGCCACGCCACGTCGCCCTCGCTTCAGCACGCTGCGATAATGTACGACTCGACCGGCGAGACCCATGCTAGGGCGGAACGCTTCTTTCAGCTGGCGAACAAGAGGCGGGCGCAGTCAGAGGCCAAGCCACTAGCTGCGTGGCGCCGAGGCGGCCACGCTCTGAGCGCACTGTCCTCCATGACAGCTCCGGTGGCTCAGATTGCAGTCTGCTGCCGATTTCGTCCCCAGAGGGAGAATATCCTCCCAGATTACGTGCGGCTCGCGCCCGGCGTTGTGACTGTCCGTGACCTGGCCTTTACCATCGACCGCTGCTTTGGTCCGGGTGCGACGCAAGAAGAGGTGTTCGAGGCCTTCGCTCGTGAGCGCGTGCTGGCCGTATTGGAAGGACGGCACGCCAGCATCGTGGCGTACGGACAGACGGGATCGGGCAAGACGCACTCGATGTTCGGTTCGGACGGAGTGCTCAAGGAACCGAACGCTGCAGCTCACGCCACCTCGCATGGCCTCGTGCTGCGCTCTGCGGCGCTGCTGTTTGAAGAGCTCTCGCGGCGCAGCGGCGCCAGTCGTCCCACCGTCGTCACGGCAAGCTTCCTCGAGGTGTACAACGACCGCGTGCACGACTTGCTCGCGGCGCCGAACCCCGCCGTCGGTGCCGCGCCGAGGAGCCTCGCGCTCCGAGAGGCGGCGGCGGGCGGCGTCGCGGTGGAAGGGCTGAGCCGCGCCGAGGTGCACAGCGCGGCGGACGTGGCGACGCTCGTGCAGCGAGGCGCGGCGGCGCGCACCTCCGGCGCGATGCGCATGAACGCGCGCTCGTCGCGCGGCCACGGCCTGCTGCAGCTGCACGTGACGGAAGTGACGGAAGTGACGGAGGCGACGGCGAGCTCGTTCGGCGAGGTCGAGCGGACGGCGACGCTCAGCCTGCTCGACCTCGCCGGCATGGAGACGTCGAGGAGCTCCCGGCAGCCGTTGCGCTCCTCTGCCTCGACGACGACGAGCGGTGACCCCTCGGCGCACCCGCAGCGCAGAGAGGAGACGCGCAACATCAATCAGTCGCTCTACGCGCTGGGCACCGTCGTCGAGCGCCTCGCCTCCTCCGCCCCCGCCGCCCCCGCCGCCTCCTCCGCCTCCTCCGCCTCCTCCTCCTCCCAATGCGCGTCCACCGCCGCCGCCGGCACGACGACCACTACTGCCACCAGGGCCGGCTCCGGCGGCCTGGCCGCAAGGTTGCACGTGCCGTGGCGCGACAGCAAGCTGACGCGGCTGCTGCAGGGCTCGCTGGGCGGCGCGGCCATCCTGCTCACGCTGCGCTCCGAGGCCGAGCACCTCGAGGAGACGCTCGCGACGTTGCGCTTCGGGATGCTCGCCAAGGCGGCGCGCGTCGAGAGGGCGACGGCCACCACCACCACCACCACCGCCGCCGCCGCCGCCGCCGCCGCCGCCGCCACCACCACCACCGCCGCCGCTGCCACCGCCGCCGCTGCCACCGCCGCCGCCGCCGCCGCCGCCGAGGCCGGGGCGCGCCGTCGGCCCGAGCATCTGCTCCTCCACCTTAGGGGCGCGCAGGAGCAGGCGGAGCGGGCGCAGCGGCAGCTCGAGGAGCTCAGGGCGGAGCTCGCCAGGAGCCAGCAGCGCGAGAGTGAGCTCGCGAGACGCGCGGCGGTCGCAGCCGCCGGCGCTGCAACCGCCGAGCCGTGGGCGCCGCCGCCGCCGCCGCCAGGCCAGGTCGGGCGGCGGCAAAGTCACGAGCAGCGAGTGACCGCGGGCGGCGCGGCGCAGGTGGAGCCCTCGGGACCGAGCCTCGGTGATGGTGACGAGCAGACCGCCACGAGCACGACGCACGCTCCGCCCGCGCCCGCACGCAGGCGCGAGTGGCGATGGCTTGCGGTGGCAGCGGCGGTGGCAGTCCTGGCAACGATCGCGTCCAGCGCTTGGCCCGGGCCGACGCCAGCGCCTGCGCTTCAGGACGAGGTTCGGGCGCTTCAGGAGGAGGTTCAGGCGCATCGCCAGCGGGTGGTGGCGCAGATGCGCGGGCAGCCGTCCGCGCCCCTTGGAGCACGGCTGCTCCTCGCGAGACGTGTACGTAATTTCGACATGTAGAATTTGCGGGTGTTGTGCCCCCTCACGCGCGCGCGCCGCAGACTTCTAGCCGAACGCGGATTGCGAGTAAAGCTCTGCTGCCGGCGGTACGCCTGCGCGAGCACAAGATGGGCGAGCCGATGATGCTCACGCTCTTTAAGCCCGAGCAGTCGTCCAAGTGCGGCATGCGGCTTCACAGCGTGCTCAGCGACGTCCACGTGCTCGCCGTCGGTCCCGACTCCCTCACCGCCGCTGCGGGCGTGCTGCCTGGAGACCGGCTGCTGCAGGTCGCGGGGCGCGACGTCGAGTCCGGCGACCAGGTCGGAATGCTGCTGTCGCAGGCCGTCGGGGAGGTGCCGATCGTTGTGCTGCGCATGCCAAAGGATGCACCGCCACCCACGCTCGCCGCGGCGCCAGAGGAGCTGCAGGCGCCGACCGAGCAGCTGCAGCTCACGGGCTCGGAGGAGACGCAGGGTGCGTCGCAGGACTTCGTGTACCACGAGAAGCAGCTGTCGGCGCTGTGCGGCGTGCACGCGATCAACAACCTGCTCCAAGGGCCGTACTACGGCGCTGGCGACCTGGCGGACATCGCGCGCGCCATCGACGAGCGCGAGAAGGCTCTGCTCACCGAGGCGCCCGCGGCCGTGCCCGCCGCCGCTCCGGTCGACCCCGCCAAGGCGGACAAGGCGGCGAGGGAGCTGCAAGGACGACTACGCCTCGGGCTGAGCAAGGACGACTACGCCTCGATGAAGCAGGGCCTCGCGTCGCTCCAGTCGAGCGCCGCGGCGGCCGTGGCGCCGACGCCCGCCGCGCCCGCGCAGTCGTGGGCCGATCGGCACGTCGACGAAATCTCGGGCGAGTTCTCGATCGAGGTGCTGTGCGACGCGCTCGCGACGCACGACGTGCGCCTGCTCAACGCCGAGCACGAGACGCTCGTGGTCGAGGTCAACGAGGCGCCCGAGAACGAGCAGGCGTTCTTGTGCCACCGGCGCGGCCACTGGTTTGCGCTGCGCAGCCTCGGCGGCATGTGGTGGAACCTCGACTCGACGCTGCCGCGGCCGGGGCTCATCTCGCCGCCGCTGCTCTCGACGTTCCTGGCGGTGCAGCGCGCGGAGGGCCACACCGTCCACGTGGTGCGCGGCGCGCCTCTGCCGCTGCCGCAGTGCCCGGCCGGGCAGGACGCGGGCGCGGCGGGGCGCGAGGAGACGTGGCACCCGCTCGGCTACCTGATGGATTCGCAGACGGGCGGCGACGGCGCGCCGCACACGGAGGAGGCGTACGGCGCGCTCGTGCTGGGGCCGGGCGCGCGCGGCTCGGCGCAGGACACGCTCGACGCGGTGCAGGTGCGTGTACCCCTCCCCTGCCTCCAGGGCGCTGTGCCCGTCCCTTCGGGTGCTTTGCCCCCCCCCTCACCCCTCGCGCCATGTGGTGCAGGGCGCGCTGGGCGACGAGCTGCACGACATGGACGCCGCGCTCGCCGCGTCGCTCGCGGCCGAGGAGGCGCTGCAGGCCGAGCAGGCCGACGCGGCGCTCGCGGTGCAGCTGGTCGCCGAGGCCGAGGAGGCGCGCGAGCGACAAGAGCAGCTGCAGCAGGGCGGCGGCGGCGGCGGCGGCGGCGGCGGCGGCGGCGGCGGCGGCGGCAGCTCCGTGCTGCGCCGGATGGGCAACGGGCTCGACTCGATGGCCGACTCGGTCGCGGGCGGCTTCTCGTCGGTCGGGTCGTGGCTGCGCACGCCGCGTGGTGGCGGCGGCAGCGGCGCCGCCACCGCCACCGCCACCGCCACGCCGCCAGCCGCCACCCACGCCGCGCCCGCCGTGCCCGCCGCGCACGCCACGCAGGGAATGCCCGCCGCCGCCGCTGCGCACGCGCAGGCGGCGCCCGCCGAGCCCAGCCTATGGGACCTTCCGACGGCCGCGCCAGCTGTGCCCGCCGCGCCCGCCGCACCCACCGGCGGCGCGCAAGCACCGGCCGTGCCGTTTCGGCCGCTGATCTCGCCGCCGAGCGCGCCGGCTCCGGCACCGGCGCCGCCGACGGCGCCGGCGCCGCCGACGGTCAGCGTGCCGCAGCTGCTGCAGCTGGGCTTCTCGTGGGCGGAGGTGCACCGCGCGCTCGAGACGACGGGCGACCTGGGCCTCGCGCAGGAGATGCTGCTCAACCAGCGCAATGCGGCGCTGGTCGCGCAGATGGACTGAAGAGAGCACGAGATCTCTCTCACGGGTGAGCAACTAGGGGCAGGCGGTGTATAATAGTTTACATTTTCCCATGACATGATTCAGACGACGGTGACCTGGCTGCCGCACGTCCCGCAGCCAAGGAGGAGCATGCCCGCCTCCCCGGCGATCGGCATCCTGCACTGGGCGTGGCCGCGGCAGCCCGACAGGGCGTGCTGCTGCAGGAGCGTGCCCAGCCGCTCGCGCAGCAGCTGCAAGGGGGCGGGGTGGTCGTGCGTGAGGAGCCGGAACGCGCAGCCGTGCGAGCCACGCTGGCTGCACTCGAGCACGCCCTGTGTCTGCCACACGAAGCCCTGGTGGCACAGCGGGCACGGCACGAGGTTGCCGCCGCCACCGTCTGGCGGCTGCGCCTCCTCCTGCTCCAGCAGCGCCTGGATCCGCTCCTCCTCGCCCCGCAGATACTCCTCGTAGTGCCGCGCGGCCTCCTCGTCGTCGCCGCCACCGATGTCGTCGATCGACGCCAGGTCGTCGCGCATCTCCTGCAGCAGCGTCTGCTCGGTGGCCGTCATAATGTCGATGAAGGCGTCTTGGCTCAGGTGGGCCCACGGGCTGTCGTCGTCGTCGTCGTCCACGACGCCACACCCGCCGCTGCGCATCTCGGCAGAGACGATCTCGCGACACAGCGCCTGCGCGTCCATCGGCTCCGCCGAGCCGCCCTCGCGCCGGCGTAGCAGCACCTCGCGCCGGTGCTGCTGCGCGCGCGCGACGCAGCGCTGACGGAGCGCCTCCTTAGCAAGGACCCGCCGGCCTGTCATCGGCTCCGCGCTCGGGCCGCGCCCGTACTTGGACATCGGGTGGTATCCTAAGAAAATAGTCCGGCGGGAAGAAAGTTTGCATGCAATGCTGCGTTCTCTGGCTGTGGACGGCTACTCCTCAGCAAGCCTCTTTTTCTCGACTAGCTGACTAATGGTGCAGCTGGTCGACCAGGGCAAGGGCTGCTGGGTCCGGCTGCTCGATGGCAAGCTGCTGACGCCGGCCGAGTACGCGGCGGCGAAAGCGGCCGAGCGGCAGGGCGACGTGCGCTTCGTGGGCGTGCCGTTTGCGGCGCTCGTTGGTGACGAGGGCGACGAGCTGGGTGCGTTCGCCGACGAGGAGGAGTTCCGTTCGCTGTGGGGCGAGCGCGTCAGCCTCGTCGACTGCGACGACGAGCGCCAGCTGCTGCTGCTCAACGGCAAGCTCGTGAAGGCCGACGCCGTCGAGCGGCTGCCGCCCGAGGAGCAGCGGCGCGTCAAGGCGAAGACGGTGCCATCGGAGGCGCTGGCCTCGCACCGCGTCGACGAGGCGCGCCTCGCGCCCATCACGCAGTCGACGATCGAGGCGCTGATGAGGGTGCGCACCGAGATCGAGATGGCCGTGTGCGAGCGCGTCGCGGCCGTGCCCGACAAGGCGGCGACGACGGAGGAGTGCTACGACGCGTGGGTCTCGCGCCTGCCCGTGGCGCGCCAGGACGCGCTGACCGACGCGCTGGCGAGCTGCTCCGACGACGACGCGCGCGAGGCGGCCATGGGCCAGCAGCTCGACGCGCTGCTGCCAGGGAAGCACGCGGTCGTCTTCGGCCTCGCCCAGCGCGCCGACCTGAACCACTGCTGCGGCCTCGTGCTCGAGGCGAGCGCCGACGGGCGCTTCCCCACGCGCGTCGGGCGGGAGGGCGGCGAGGAGGAGGAGGTCGTCAGGGTGAGGCCGAGAAACCTGTGGCCGGCCGATTGAGTTAGCAAAGTACTAGCTAGTACTCTCCGTTGAGCTGCTCACCAAACTCAGATCCAGAAATCGGATGCGGTGCAAAGCACCGCATGATAGAACTTCGCGCAATTCTTCCCGCGACTCTCATGAGCATTTCGAACCTGAACGTCCGATGACCGAATACCCGTCGGTCACGGTCCCTTCGATCCGCGTGCTCCACCCGGCCGGCGACCTCCGGCCGCACGCGCAGTACGAGTTCCTGCTGCGCATGCCGGACAGGACGACCTGCTCAACCTGGCGGCGGTGGAGCGAGTGTTCGGCCTTTGCCGCGAGCGTCACCGTCCCCTCGTCCCCGCCTTCGCCGTACGGCGGCGTCTCCAACGGGAAGCCCTCTTTCCCCGCTGCGATGCCGTCGTTCCTTCGCTCCGATCTCGGCGGCGAGTTCCTCGAGAGCCGCCGCCAGAAGCTGCAGCTCTACATGTCCGAGCTGCTCACGGTCAGCCCTCAGGCGGTTGTGGGCTTCCTCGCGCCGGTCGTCAAGACGCCAAGCTTTGCCGATGATGCCGTGGCTGTCGAGCCGAACTGCAATTTCCTCGGCCTCGACGCCCTCATTCTGCAGCAGCGGTCGTCGTCTGCCGAGGGCGACCTGCTCAGCCCTCAGACGTGCGGGTCCGACCCTCGGCACAGCTTCGCACCGATGGGTCGCGGCAGCTTCGGCCGCGCCGTCCTGGAGTTCTCGCCCGCGAGCCGCGCTGCGTCGCTCGACAGCCCCACATTCGGCGCCGCCGCCACGGCCGAGCAGCGTGCCGCTATCCACGTGCAGAGGTCAGTGCGCGGACACGCGACGCGCCTGCAGATGCGGCGGGCGCAGCAGCTGTGGCAGGCGTGCGCGGCGCGCCACGTGCAGCGCTGCCTGCGCGGCGGCCTCGTGCGATGCCGCGTGCGGAGGGCGCAGCAGCTGTGGCAGGCGTGCGCGGCGCGCCACGTGCAGCGCTGCCTGCGCGGCGGCCTCGTGCGATGCCGCGCGCGGAGGGCGCAGCAGCTGTGGCAGGCGTGCGCGGCGCGCCACGTGCAGCGCTGCCTGCGCGGCGGCCTCGTCCGGTGCCGTGTGCGGCGGGCGCAGCAGCTGTGGCAGGCGTGCGCGGCGCGCCACGTGCAGCGCTGCCTGCGCGGCGGCCTCGTGCGATGCCGCGTGCGGCGGGCGCAGCAGCTGTGGCAGGCGTGCGCGGCGCGCCACGTGCAGCGCTGCCTGCGCGGCGGCCTCGTGCGATGCCGCGTGCGGAGGGCGCAGCAGCTGTGGCAGGCGTGCGCGGCACGCCACGTGCAGCGCTGCCTGCGCGGCGGCCTCGTCCGGTGCCGTGTGCGGCGGGTGCGACAGCTGTGGCAGGCGTGCGCGGCGCGCCACGTGCAGCGCTGCCTGCGCGGTGGCCTCGTGCGATGCCGTGTGCGGCGGGTGCGACAGCTGTGGCAGGCGTGCGCGGCACGCCACGTGCAGCGCTGCATGCTGGGTGCGTGTGCGCGGCGGCGGCTGCGCCTGCAGAGCCAGGCGGCGACACGCATTCAAGCGTGCTCCCGAGGCCGGAGCGCTTCGGGCATGGCACAGTCGGCCGGCCGCGGGCTCGGCCTGGCAGTGCAGACGCGGCGCGGCACGGTCACGACGGCCACGATGGCGGAGGCGAGGGCTGCCGCTGCGAAGCCCGTCCTGGAGGAGCGGCTGGAGATTGACAACGAGAGCGGGATGAACAACAAGTCGGTCACGATCGCGGTGCCGGCCGGCTTCAAGAAGGTGAAGATCGTCTGCCAGTACTTCGAGTGACTGTGACGGCGGCAGGAGCGGTCGTCATGAGAGACCGGCAGCCCTGCTCTAGACATACGAGCGTGCCGCCGCCGCTCTCGCTCGCGCAGCAGTGCACGCAGCGCCCAGATAGCGCCCCGTTTTCGGAACGAGATGATTGAGCCATGCACTCGGGTGTGTCTTTGGTGCGGTCGAGGCCGAATAGAATCGTTACATGCGCAACCGCACTGAAAAGGCCCTCGAACACCGTACTCTACGCGGACGACCGCCGCAGCACAAAGCGCGTCCCCTTGTTGCCGACAGAGACGCGCAGCGCTTCCGAAAGGTATTCGGTGTCTAAAAAGCCCTCCGCCTCCTTGCCGAGCAGCTTGAAGGGCGCTGGGTAGGGGATGCGCGAGACGCCGAGCAGGGGGTCGCGGAGAGCAAAGAAGCCTTCGTCGAAGGCAAAGGAGATCCGCTTCGGCGCCTTGGGCGTGACGCTCGCCCTCGCGCCGAGTTTCAACGTGCCGAGCGGCGTCTCGACGCACTGCTCGACCCGTTTGGTGGGCCCTTGCAGCCGAATGCTTTGCGTCACGCTGAATGCGTCGACAATCGCACGCTGGATGGGCGATGACGACGGCGCCTCGATGCGCGCGCCGCCCGTGACCGCCTGGAACGCACCCTCCAGCCCCGGCGCCGTGCCGTCGGATCGGCGGCCGAGCGGGTTGCGGATGTCGAAGCTAGAGCTGGACGTGTGGATGAGCACCCATTCACCCTCGATGAGCGGCGAGAGCGCTGGATCCTCAACTCCCACGCTCTCAGCCAGGGCGCTCGTGAGCCGCGCCACCGCCTCTCGGGCGCCGGGCGAGCCCGGCTGCAGCCGCAGAAGCTCGGCCTCGAGCCCGGCGGCGCAGGCGTTTGAGGACGCCCGAGATGGAGCGTGGGGCCGGAGGAGGCTGCTAGCGAGCACGACCTGAAGCATATCGAGTGCACAGGTGCTCTGAAGCTCACCTACGCGCGCTCCTGGCGCAACCCGCACATCAGCGCACCATTTTGACGCCAGACGTTGAAAATTGGTTTTATGGTTCTATATCATGACCGTAATGACTTATACTCACTCCGACCTGCAAACATCCACCCTTGGTGGGTGCACAGTAGCGCAGCTTACGCGCCCCAGGAGGAAGAACTTTCCGGACCAGCATCCAGCCACGCAGCCAGCAAGAAGCCGCATCTTGGCTGCTCACGTCCTAATGCTCTCCCTCCCAGCCCTCAACCTCGCCTGGTCGCCGGCGTCGCACCCCGCCGTCGGCGGCGCGTCGCGCGCTGCCGTGTGCATGCAGTACAACTCGCCGTTTCCCGACCTCAAGCTCCCCAACCTGCCCAAGCCGCCCGTGGGGCTGCCGGAGCTCGACCTGAAGCAGCTGCAGAAGCTGGCGTCTCCGGACACGCAGCGCGAGCTGCAGAAGCTGGCCGGCGAGCTCAGAGATCTCGCCCAGTCGCAGGATCCGCAGGTCGTGCTGCGCCGCTCGCTCGACCTGGCACGGGCACTCCAGACAGTCGGCAGCGAGACGCTCGAGAAGACCGTCACGAGCGGCGGCGCCGGGCCGCCGCCCGTCCAGCTGGTGCTGCGCCGGCTGTGCGAGGAGCTGGGCGCGACGTACGTCAAGCTCGGCCAGTTCGTTGCCTCCTCGCCCACGCTCTTCCCGCCCGAGTATGTGGCTGAGTTCCAGCAGTGCCTCGACCAGACGCCGCCGATGGATTGGTCGGTCGTCGAGCCGCTGATCGAGAAGGAGCTCGGGCAGCCGATCAGCGCCGTCTTCAGCACGGTGGAGCATTCGCCGCTCGCGTCCGCCTCGATCGCGCAGGTGCACGAGGCGACGCTGCTCTCGGGCGAGCGCGTCGTAATCAAGGTGCAGAAGGTCGGAGTCGAGGCGTCGCTGCAGGCGGACCTCGACCTGATGTACGCGACGGCGCGCACGCTCGAGATCTTGCTGCCGCTGCAGGACGACGAGAACAAGGGCGAGCTTTCCGACCTCGTCGGCGAGCTGCGCCGCGCGATCCTCGAGGAGGTCGACTTCCGGCTCGAGGCGCAGCGCACCACGCAGTTCGCCGACTTCCTCGCGCGGCAGCCCGAGCTCGCCGGCGTCGTGACGGTGCCCAAGGTGTACCCGGAGGCGTCGGCGGGGCGCATCCTCACGCTCGAGTTCCTCGACGGCTCCTCGCTCACCGACCTCGACAAGGTGCGCCAGTTCTCCGACAGCCCGGAGCTCGCGCTGATCGCGGCGCTCAACACGTGGGTGTCGTCGGTGCTGTACAACGAGTGGTTCCACGCCGACGTGCACGCGGGCAACCTGCTCATCCTCCGGGACGGCCGCGTCGCCTTCATCGACTTTGGGATCGTCGGCGCCATCCCGCCGCAGACGGCGTCGGCGATGGTCGACTTTATCAAGAGCTACGCGGCGCAGGACTACGACGGCCTCGCGGTGGCGCTCTCGCAGATGGGCTTCACGCGGCAGGGCGTCGACACGCGCGCCTTCGCCGCCGACCTGCGCGAGGTGCTCGACTCGGTCGAGGCCGTCGCCGACGACACGACCGCCGAGCAGCTCGCCAGCGGCGCCGTCGACGAGACGCAGCTCAACCGGCTCGTCGCCGCCATCGCCAAGGTCGCGGGCAACTACGGCATCAAGTTCCCGCGAGAGTTTGCTCTGCTCGTCAAGCAGGTGCTCTACTTCGACCGGTACACGCGGCTCCTCGCGCCCGACCTCGATATTCTCGCCGATGAGCGCCTCGCCACCAACAACCGCGCCGACAGCGGCGCGGGTGCCGTCGCTGCGAACGTTGAGATGATCGCGCCGGCGGCGAGCGCCAGCAGCGGCGGCGGTGCCAACGACGATGAGGATGGGCCGGTAATCACGGTGGTGCCGATCGGTGAGGAGTAGATTCTTTTGGTTAGTGATAATATACGCGTGCTTGATGTGAACTAAGTAACGGCTCGCTTTGTGCTTTCCGAGAAGACAAAGGAGAGAATTCGGTCTGCGGTCCGAGTCAAGTAAAAGTCTCACTTCTAAGGTTTTGTAACGCTTTTTCGCAATCCGGCGCCCCTGCTGCTATGCTGCTGCTAGCCCTCGAGCACGACGATGCGATGGAGCGCTGGTCGTCGCGGCTGCGGCACGACCATCCGCCCGTCGGCGCCGTCGGCGCGCGGCCGCCCCACAAGCTGAAGGTGTCTCAGATGGGCAACGCCAAGATGCTCACGCCCGAGGAGCCGCTGCGCCTCGGCGTCCTCACCGTGCTGCCGTCGCTCGACAACGGCCTCGCCCTCCCCTCGTATCTGCACCTGCCCCCTCCGCCGTCGACCGCCGCCGCCGGATTCGGCGGATTCGGCCTCAGCAGCAGCTGCAGCTGCGGCAGCATGAGCGCGAGAAGCAGCTCTCCGAGCGGCTTGCCGCGCGGCCGTCTCCGGCTGGTCGCGCGCGACAACCTGCACGCGCACCTGCCAAACGCAGTACCGACCGAGTCGAGCGTGGCGCAGCGGACGCACGGCGGCGCCGCGTCGCTCGCGCGCGAGCTGCGGCAGCTCGAGGATGCGCAGCGCGCCGCGCGCGAAAGGCGGCGCCAGCAGAGAGCGCGCGAGAGGGTCAGCGGCGGCGCGTCAGCGGCAGCCACCGCCGCCGCCGAGGCGGCGGCCGCAGCGGCAGCGGCGGCGGCGGGTGGCGGTGGCATTGGCGGCGGTGGCGGCGGTGTGAACGGCGGGGCGGGCTTGGCAGCGTCACTGTCGTCGCCGGCGCCTTTGATGCTGCGAGGTGCCTGGTACGCCGGCGCGTTGGCGCAGCTGCTGCCCTCGACGCCGGGCGCCGAACGCAATTGCCAGCAGCAGCAGCAGCAACCGCAGCAGCAGCTGCAGCCGCAGCAGGTGCTGGAGCCTGCGGTGGCCAGCGACGGCGGTGGTGGGAGCGGTGGCGGCGGAGGCGTTGGTGGCGTTGGCGATGCGATGCGCCGCTGCGGCACGGCGCCTGGCAAGCTGCCGCAGTCGGAGGCGGCGCGGAGGCGCGTAGCCGCGGCTGCGGGGCCGGGAGGCGTCATCGTGGCGGCCGCGACGCGCAAGGCAGCGCGCGAGGGCGCCATGCGGCGGCCCGCCACGCCGCCCAAAGGCCCGCGCAAGGCAGAGACGCTACCGCCGCCGCCGCCGCCGCTGCCGCCACCGCCCTCCTCGGCGCCTCCGCAGCAGTCGGCCACCGGTGCAGCGCGGAGCCGGGCTGTCACCAAGGCCCCGCCCTGGGCCGGCGCGCGGCCCTTCCGCCACTTCGATGCGCAGCCGGTGCGCTTCATCGCTGCCGGTGTGCCCGTGCCAGTGCAGTGAGTGACCACTTTTGACTCTATAAGTCTGAGAGATCTAGTTTCTCGCTCTCAAGAAATGAGACACGCACACACACATTACACGCGAACACCAACACATGCCCTAACGCATGCCGGCCCTACACACTCGATTTGGCCCTAGTCCAGATCATCGACCGTCGCCTCGACCGGCTCGAGGTTGGACGGCTTGACCAGCATGCTGTCACCGTCGTCGTCGAGGACCACGGCGTAGCGCTGCTTCTCGGGCACGAAGCGCGTCGCGCAGCCGCACCTGCCGTTAAGCTCGGCGCGGCTCAGCCCGTGCAGCCGCACCGCCCGGCCGAGCAGCGGCGCGGCCGTCCCCTCGAGCAGCGAGACCACCGCGCCGAACGAGTCGTCACCGCCGTCGAGCTGCGCGCGCGTCATGCTCCGCGGCGAGTTGCCGTCGGCGATGGGCGCGTCGGGCCGGCCGCCGCGCGCGAGCATCACGCGCACGAGGCGCAGGTTGCAGTTGATCGACGCCATGAAGAGCGGCGAGACGCTGCGCGCGCCGGTGCTCAGCGCGTTCGGGTCGGCGCCGTGCGCGAGCAGCAGCTCCGAAACGGCGTCGAGCTTCTCGCGCGTCAGCGACGTAGTGACGGCGGGCTCGTCGTCAAACGTGAGCATCGGCGAGCCGACCGGGTAGCAGCAGCGGAGCAGCTCGGTCTGGTTGTCGCTCCAGCCGCGGCCGCGCGCGATGGCCGCCCACGATCTGGCGACGGGCGCCCACGATCCGCCCCCTGTGGGCGGCCCTCGCGTGCGGCCGTCGGCGTCACGGCCGTCGGCGTCGAGCGCGAGCAGCGCGGCGTTGTCAACGCTGACGCCGACGTCGTCGAGCAGCACACGCGCCACGTCGATGTGGCCGCGCACCGCCGCGCGCTCGAGCAGGCGGTTTGACTCGGCAAACATCAGCACCTCGGCGTGGTGGCGCGCCAGCGGCACCGGCGCGGCCTCCTCCTCCTCCTCCTCCTCCTCCTCGGATTCGTCCCCACCCCCGCCGTCGTATCCGCCCTGGCCGCCGTCTGGCGCGTGCGTCACGATCAGCCGGACCATCGCCGCGTCACCGCGCTTTACCGCCTGCTCCAGGTTGGTGCGCCACCCCCAGCAGAGCGTGTCGCGCGGCATCGTGCCCTGCGGCACCGTCCACCACGCGTGTGGGATGTCATCTCCGCGCTTGCGGCTGCGGCACGGCAGGCGGTGGGCGAGGTCGAGCACGCTCGCGCGGCCGACGGCGCCACGCAGCCACTCGGCCGAGTCGAAGGGCTGGCACGCGACGGGTCGCACCCAGCTCGCGACGCGCGAGAGGCGCTCGAGTGCCCGCAGGGGCAGCTGCTCGCACACGGCGGTGAGGATGTCGCCGCCCGCGTACTCGGCGAGCGCCTGCAGCAGCGACTCGCGCCCGCCGATGCGCGCCGCCGCCTTTGCGAGGAGCCACGGCGCGTCGCGCTGCACCACGAGCAGCCCGCCGCTGTCGTCGAACCGCACCTGGTACGCGGCGAAGCGGCCCGCCGGGAAGGTGGGCTCACGGTAGTGCAGCTGCGTGACGACGCCGGTGCGCCAGTCGCCCGGGCAGACCTGGACTGCCACGCCGTCGCCCGCCGCGAAGCGCAGCGCCGTCGCCGACTCCGACGCCCGCATCAGGCTGCACCAGCCCTCGTGCTCGCTGCCGTCGTCGCCGCCGTCGTCGTTGCCCGCCGCGTCGCCCCCGCGAAGGCCATGAAGCGTCGCAATGCCGGCCCGTAGCGCGGCCACCCGCGCCGCCACGCCCTCCGCGGTAGCGACGGCGTCGGTGAGCTGATCGGCCTGCGACTCGGTGCACGGGCCGTCACCAGCGGGGTCGGTCCTCGCCTCGAATAGCTCGTCGAAGCAACGCTCGAGCTCGGTGGCCTCCGCCTCCTCCCAGTCCTGCTCGGTCGCGCCCCGGATGACGCTGTCGCAGTCGCGCGGCGCGTAGATGAGTGGCGGCGACGTGGCGCCCGGCACGAAGGCCAGCTGCACCTGGTAGGCGGCGCAAAAGCCCCTCGGCATGCCCTCCTCACGGTAGAGCGTCGCGACGACGGTCCCCACACGCCACTCCTCCTCGCCCTGCGCGTCCTCGCCGAAGAAGCACCGCACGCGATCGCCCTCGGCAAAGCGCAGCGCCGCACCGCCGCCGCCGCCGCCGCCGCCGCCGCCGCCGCCGCCGGGGCGGACGGAGCTCATGCGCAGCAGGCCGCTCCTCTCCTCCTCGTGCTTGGCCGCCGCCTCGCGCTGGCGCTGCTGCTCGTGCTCGATGCTGAAGCCGTGGCGCGGAATGCGCACCGTCGGCGGCTCCTGCAAGGGCACGACCACCTTGCGGCACAGCGCGGGCGCCACGCGCGCCTCGATGCCGATGGACGCCAGGGCCGGCCGCAGGGCCAGCGCGTGCCTGACGGACTGCAGCAGCACGACCGTGGGCCGCCTCGGCCGCTTCCATTTGTACTGTGCGGCGGCGAAGCGTTCGTCCGACGGACCGATGCCTATGCTCTCCATCGCTGAAGTGGCGAAGCCGCCGCCGGGCATGTTGGTCATCGGCCCATCGCAGGCCGAGAGGAGCGTCCTCCACAGCAGCTCGCACTCGCCTGTGAAGTGCGCACACCGGTAGTCGCCGATGCAGGACGCGATGACCATGTCGGCTTCAAGCGTGCTCTTCTTCTTGGGGTCGCGCTTCATCATTTGGCATCGTGCCCCGATGGCCAAGTCTTCAGGACCCTCCACCTCCTCTTGCAGCGGGGACGTGGCCAGCACCCACCACTCGTCGCACGATTCAAGCTTCGCGACGCCCTCTGGGGTACCCGCGGTGTTGGTGCACAGCTCGTACCCACCATTGGTCAGGGCGGGCGGCCCCGGAGCGTCGCGCATCATGTCGCGAAACATCGCGGCGACACCGGGCGGAGCACCCTCCATCATTGAGGCCGCGACGTCCGGTGGCATCGAGGACATCATCTGAGCCATCATCTCGGGCGAGAGCATGTTGGGGTCGAAGCCTGGCGGTGGGCCACCACCGAACATGTCGGGGTCGAAGCCGCCACCGTATATGATCTCACTTTTGACGGCCAAGGCCCCTCGCGTCCGCGCGAGTCCTGCATCCCGCCCGGTGCATTACGTTTCGACTGCCTCCGTTAAACCGTTAAATAGCCGCAACGTAAACCGCGTACAAAACGGGAGGAGCGGGGAGAGCTCTGCTCAAAAGGCTTGAAACTCCTGTCGGGAAGGCTCACGCGGGATCCCATATACGCAGCGCAGGATTCCGGGCACAGCCAGCTGGGCCCGCAGCTTGGGATGCGCGGACGGCGAGGAGGGGTGAAAGGAGCGCAGCGTGCATCGGCAAGCCCGAGGGCGTCGTCGGCCATTGCAGTCGGCCATTGGCGCTGACACCCTGCGATGACCCACGCCATCGTCATCTTCGCCCTCGCTGTTGAGGCGTTCGCTACTCCCGAGCCGCCCCTCGGCCCAACCGGTCTGCTCTGCGAGTTCCAGCGCACTCCCGCGCTCGGCGTCCGGGCGCAGCCGCACTTCTCCTGGATCGTGCCGGCGTGCAAGGACGGAAGCGACCACCAGCAGGCGGCCTATCAAATCATCGTGTCCGACGACAAGGGCACGCAGCTGTGGGACTCGGGCAAGGTGATGGGGGGCGACAGCACATACGTGGCCTACGCGGGCCCCGCACTGAAGCAGGCGTCCAAGTACTCCTGGTCAGTGACAACGTGGACGCAGGGCAGCGGTGGCAGCAGCTGCCAGAGCGAGCCGTCCGCGCCGGCCACGATGGTCACCGCCCTCTTCTCCGGCTGGGACACCGCGGCCAAGTACATCTCTGCGCCGAACGCCTCGACCTTCGCCTACCTGCGCAAGGAGGTGGCCTCGCCCGCCGCGGCCGTCGTGAGCGCCCTGGCCTACGTCTCCGCGCCGCTCGAGACGCCGCTGCTCGCCAGCTACAAGGTCTACATCGACGGCGAGCTCATCGACGTCGGGCCGGGGCGCGGCGAGGCGCCAGTGTGGGACGGCGACGGCGTGTTCCGCTCGCTGCCATACGCGACGCTCGACGTGACCAAGCTGTTTGCGCCGACCCCGCCCCCACCGAAGAACGGCGCGGGGACGACGATGGACCCGGTCGAGCAGCGAGGCGATGGCTTTGCCGGTGGTTGGAAGACAGCAGCCCACACCGTCGCCATCGAGGCGATGCACAGCGGCGGCGCGAGCGCGATGCTGCAGCTGGTGCTCCGCCTCGCCGACGGCACGGTGACGACGGTCGTGACCGACGAGACCTGGCTCGCCTTCGACGGCGACGCCCACCGCAAGCCGGGTAAGCCGCAGCACGGCGGCTCGGCTGGCACTGGCTTCATCGAGTATATCGACGCACGTGCCGAGCCGGTGGGATGGAGGGTGGCGCCGGGCGGCGGCTTCGCGCCAGGCGCGGCGTGGGCCGCGGCGAAGGCGGCCGCGCCGAGCGCGGAGCAGCTCTCGCAGCTCCACGCAAAGATGGAGCCGCCGCTGCAGGTCTACGCGGTCGACGCCGCCGCCATCTGGGCGGTCCCGTCGCCGCCGAGCCCACCGTGCTTCCCCGTGTCGTGCGGCGTCGTCGCGGAGAACCAGCCGCTGCTCCTCGGCTGCCCCGGCTCGGAGCCCATCGCGGGCATCGCCTTTGCAGCGTGGGGCACGCCCAAGGGCACGTGCAGCGGCGACCCGGCCAACCTGACGCACGACCCTGAGTGTGACAACCACGCCAAGGCGGCGGCGCTGCTGAAGGCCGCGTGCGTCGGCAAGGCCAACTGCTCGGTGACCGCCAACCGCGCCACGTTTGGCGACCCGTGCTATGACGTGGTCAAGAAGCTCGCCGTGCGCCTCGCGTGCCCGCCCGCGCCGCCCTCGCCCTCGCCCTCGCCGCCGCTGCCGCCACCGCCGCCGTCGTCCTTTGTCGCCGACTTTGGCAAGGAGCTGCAGGGCGGGCTGGTGCTGACGGTGGCCAACGGCAGCGCGGGGACGCGCGTGCACATCGCGTGTGGAGAGAGCTACGACGCGACGACGAGCGTCGTTGGCACGACGTGGGGCTGGGAGTTTGACTGGACGCTGCGCGACGGTGCGCAGACGCTCGAGCAGCACAAGTACATGGAGTGCCGCTGGGTGTCGCTCACCTTCTCCTCCGGTGGCGGCGCGGCGGGGTCCCGGGGGACCGTCCCGGGGAGTAGTCCCGGTGGTGGGTCCTCCTGGGTGGCGCCCGCCTTCACGCTCGGTGCGTGGAAGGTGCACTACCCGTGGGTGGAGACCGACTCGGCCTTCGCGTCGAGCAACGCGACGCTCGACGCCGTGTGGCACCTCGCGCGGTACACGGTGCACGCGGCATCGCTTGACGCCTACTCCGACTCGAACACGCGCGAGCGCCGCCCGTACGAGGCCGACGGCGTCATCGCGGCGACGGCGCGGCTGCTCGTGCAGCGCGACGTGCTGTGGGCGCGTCACTCGCACGCGTGGGTGCTACAGAACCCGACGTGGCCCGTCGAGTGGAAGCAGATCTCGCCCTTCCTGGGGTGGCAGGACTTCATGTGGACGGGCCAGCCCGACCTCGCCCTCGCCTTCGGCGACATCATGCACGAGCGCACGATGGTCGGCTTCGTCGAGAACTCCACCGGGCTGCTGCGCACCGAAGCCATGGGCCGCCACATCGTCGACTGGATGCCCGTCGGGCGCGAGACCGACGAGACGGTCGCGCGGCACGAGTTCACCGCGTCCACGCACATGTCGGTGACCAACGCCTTTGCCGCGCGCGGGCTCAGGCTGCTCGCGAGCATGCTGCGCGCGGCCGGCCCCGAGCACGCCGCCAACGCGACGAGGATCGACGCCGAGGCGGCCGCGCTCACGAAGGCGATGATGGCGCGCATGTGGAACGGCTCCGCGTTCTGCGACGGCGTCTGCGCCGAGGTGGGCGCCGCGTCGCTCGTGATGTCGAGCCTCTTCACGCTCGCCTTCGGCCTCGTGCCCGCCCCGCACGCCGCGGCCGTCTGGCGGGGCGTCGCGGCGTGGGGCCTCGAGCAGATCGGCGACTACGGCGCCTTCTGGTACCAGGCGGCGCTCGCGGGCTCCTACTACGCGCTCGACCCGCAAGACGGCGACGGTGCGTCCTCTTCCTCTTCCGACGCGGTGGGCAACGCAGCGATGTCGATTGTGGGCGACGACGCGGCGGCGGCGGTGGGCGACGACGGCTCGGCGCTGCTCACGGCGCTCACCAGTGCGACGAGGACTCGTGGTGCGCCGGGCTGCGCGACGACAACCTGACGATGACGCGCGAGAGCTGGCACGACGGCACCTACTCGCACGAGTGGGGCGCGAGCCCGATCGCCGGCGTGGCGTGGGGGCTGCTCGGCGTGCAGCAGACCGCGCCCGGCTGGGCCACCTTCACGGTCAGGCCCAAGCTGGGCGGGCTGACGCACGCCGCGCTCACCGTGCCCACCCTCCGCGGCCCCATCAAGGTCACCGCCGCGCCCGGCGCACTGGCCGTGCACGTGCCGTGCAACTGCGCCGCGCGGCTCTGCCTGCCACGTTCCGCGCACGACGGCGGCGCGCTGCTCACGCCGAGCACGACGCGGCTGCTGCTCGACGGCGCCGAGGTGCCTGCGGTCGTCCGCGGCGGCCACCTGTGCGCGAGCCGCACGCTCGGCTGCGGCCAGGGCGGCGCGCCGCGGCGGCTGAGCGCGCAGCCCTGGTGAAGGGTTCATTGCGTTGTTTCGGTGGCGTCGCTTTAAAAAGGACGTAAGTAAGTAAGTAAGTACGATTATCGATGGGATCAGGCGTAAAACACAGCACGCTACGACGCAATCCTGCCGACAAAGTAACGTCTTCGCAAGTCTTGGTGTCGTTTGGCTGTGCCCCCCACCATGAGCAGCGTCTCCGACACGCGGGCCTCGCGTACGCGCCGCGTCGAAGGGCTCGAGGCGCGCCGCGAGATCGCTGACAGGATGCAGGAGCTCATGCAGCGAAGCTCCTGCAGCTCGAGCAGCAGGACGGGCGCCTTGCGCTCGCCCTACAGCAGCAGCGCTCAGCAGCGGACGCTGCTGCCCGCGGGCCGGACGCAGCGGCACAAAAACTTCGACCCAGTCTCTGGAGAGGCGCGGCGGCTCGAGTGCTTCACGGTCAGGGGCAGACCGTTCATCGCCACTTCGGCGAAGCCCGCCATCCTGGGCACCAAGCCCGTCGGCGCCAGCGATCCGGACATCTGGAAGGCCGTCTCGGCGGAGCACGGCGGCTGGCGGAGCTCTTTGGCAACCAAGCCGTGGCAGGCCGGGCTGCGCACACCCGACGTCGTCGCTGGCACCACGCGGACGCGGGTAGCCGACGAGCAGCGTGCCGAGCTGCTGTGCAACAGCCTGCTGCGGCTCTGTTGGCAGAACGACGACGAGTGGCCCTGGGCGGCCGTCTTCCGCAACAAGCTGCTCGAGGCGTCGTTCCGACCGGGCCTGAGCAACGAGCAGATGCAGCAGGAGCTTTCCGAGTGCGAGCGGCGCCTCATGCACGCCATGCACAACCTGATGCACGCGCGGCTCTGGCGGAGGTTTGCGACGTGGCGCCGGCGCGCCAGCCACACCTCGCTGATCCATCGGCTGCGCCAGCGGGTGCTGCAGCCGCCGTTCGCTCGGTGGCGCGCGTCCGCGCGGCTGCGCCGCCTGTGGGGCGTCGCGCTCTCGCACGGCCTCCTCGGCCCGTGGCTCCAGTGGAGGCGGCGCACCGACCGGGCGAAGAGGGCGGTCGCCGCGGCGCAGCGCGGAGACGGCCATGCCGCGCGGTGCGGCGTGCGTGCCGCGTGGAGACGTTGGGTAGCGGCGCGCACCGCCAGAGGCGCGGCCACCGCTGCCGAAGCCGCCGAAGCCGCCACTTTCGCAACCGCAGACGAGGTGGCAGCCACAGCCGCCGCAGCCGCTACAGCTGCAGCCGCAGCCGCCGAAGCCGCCCCGTTCGCAACTGCAGACGAGGTAGCAGCCGCAGCCGCTGCAGCCGCTACAGCCGCAGCCGCAGCCGCAGCCGCAGCCGCTGCCGCTGCCGCTGCCGCTGCCGCAGCCGCAGCCGCTGCAGCTGCCTCTGGCGTTGCCGCCGACTCCTCTGACGATGCCGATGCCTCCGACGCGCGCTCGAGCGAGGCAGCGCGGGCGGCGCGGGCGGAGAGGGAGCGCCACGCGACCGCGCAGGCGGAGGCGCAGCAGCAGCAGGCGCAGGTGGAGGCGCAGCAGCAGCAGGCGCAGGCGGAGACGCAGCAGCAGCAGCAGGCGCAGGCGCAGGCGCAGCAGCAGCAGGCGCAGGCGGAGGCGCAGCAGCAGGCGCAGGCGCAGGCGGAGGCGCAGCAGCAGGCGCAGGCGCAGGCGGAGGCGCAGCAGCAGGCGCAGGCGGAGGCGCAACAGCAGGCGCAGGCGGAGGCGCAACAGCAGGCGCAGGCGCAGGTGGAGGCGCAGCAACAGCCGGCGCAGGCGCAGGCGCAGCAGCAGGCGCAGGCGGAGGCGCAGGCGGAGGCGCAACAGCAGCAGGCGCAGGCGCAGGCGCAGCAGCAGGCGCAGGCGGAGGCGCAGGCGGAGGCGCAGCAGCAGCAGGCGCAGGCGCAGGCGCAGCAGCAGGCGCAGGCGCAGGCGGAGGCGCAGCAGCAGCAAGTGCAGGCGGAGGCTCAGGCGCAGGCGCATGCGCAGGCGCAGGCGCAGCAGCAGCAGGCGCAGCAGCAGGCGCAGCAGCAGGCGCAGGCGCAGGCGGAGGCGCAGGCGGAGGCGCAGGCGGAGGCGCAGGCGCAGGCGGCCGCGGCGGACGTGGCAGCGGCGGACGCGGCCGCGACGGAGGAGGAGGCGCGGCGCGCCGATTCGGCGGATGGGCACAGCGCGGCGTCGCGCCGTCAGCGCGGGTGGTCCGGGCTGCGCGAGTGCGCCAAGGCCTCCGAGGCGGCGGCGCGGCTGCTCGAGCTCGGCGGCGCGTCGGGGCGCCAGCGGCTGCTGGTGGCGTGGCGGTGGTGGGCGGTCGCGGCCGAGGCGCGGGAAGCGCGGCGCGAGCGCGCCGTCGACGGCGAGTCGCGCGGCCGGTCGCGCCGCCTCGGCGGTGGCTGGGTGCGATGGACGGCGGGCGCGACGACGGCGGGCCGGGCCGAGCGGCTCGCCTCCGACAGCGGCGACGCTCGGTCGCAGCTCGCGCTCGGTGCGGCGTGGCGGCGGTGGCGCTTGGACGTCGGCACGTCCGCCGACGCGGAGGCGCGGGCGCAGATCGACCTGCTCTCGGAGCAGTGGCAGCGCCGCACGCTCGAACCCGCCTTCGCCACCTGGGCGGCCGCCGTCGCCGCCGGATGCGAGGCCGACCTCACCTTGCACCGGAGCGAGGGTGCGCTCAAGCGGACGTGGCTGCGCCGATGGGCGATGCGCGGCGCGGCGCGCGCCTTCCACGGCGAGGAGGCGATCGCGCGTGGCGTGCGCCGAGGGCTCGCGACGTCGCTTGCGGTGTGGGCCGTCGCGGCCGGCCGTGGCGACCGCTCCGACCGTCTGCTGCGCAACGCCATGTTCGCTTGGCGCACGTGCGCTCTGCGCGCGGCGATGGGCGCCCTCGTGCGCGGCGGCTCGCGGTGGCGCCTCGCGCAGACGGCGGCGGCACGATGGTGGCACTCCACTGCGGGCGCGGCCTTCCGCGCGTGGGCGGCCGCCGGCCTCGCGTTCGAGACGCGGACGGCGCGCCGTGCGGCCAGGTGCTGGATCCACCGCAGCATGAGCCGCGCGTGGCGCACGTGGTGGCGCATCGCGGACGAGGCGGCCGACGAGAAGCTGCGGCGGCTCGCCATCGTCCGCTGGCGGGCGGGCAGCCTGGCGCGTGCGCTCCGCAGCTGGGCGCAATTGAGCGGGTCGCTCCGCAAGGTCCTGCTCGCTTGCGACGTCTGGAGGCGCGGCGCGGCCGGCGCCGCCTTCAGCCGGTGGGGCGGGCGCACCGTCGAAATGGCGAACATGGGCCACGCCGTGCTCACGTGGCGGCGGTGCGGCCGCGTCTCGGCGCTGCGGCACTGGCGGGAGGCGGCGCTGAACCGCATCGTCGTCCGCGACCTGATGGTGCATGCGCTCGTCCACTGGACCGCCAGGAACCCAGCGCGCACGTGGCGCCTCGCGTCGCGCATGGCCGCCTTCCGCGGCTGGCGGGCGTCGGCGTCGGAGCGGCGCGCCAAGCGGGGCGTGATGGGGAGGGCGCTCCGTGCGTGGATCCATCGCGAGCTGCATCGCGCGTGGCCGGTGTGGCAGTCCAACGCCGCGGACAAGGCGCTCAGCACGACGTGCAGGAGTGCCGTGCTGCGCTGGAAGGCGGGCAAGCTGGTGCACGCCTTCGAGGCGTGGGCTGGGCAGTGGGCGCAGGAGAGCTGCATGGGCCACGCGCTGAGGCAGTGGACGGCACACGGCCTCGCGTCGGCGTTCCGACTGTGGGCCGGCGCGACGAGCCGAGCCGTCACCGAGGAAGAGCAGCTCGGCCACGCTCTCGCCATCTGGAGCGCGATCGAGCTGCTGGGGGCGGTGCAGCAGTGGCGGGAGAGGGCCGCGGCGCGGCGCGACAACCTGCACCGCGTGGCGCGCGTCGGCAGGCACCTGCTCAACCAGGGCCTCTCGCGCGGCTTCAACGCTCTGCTCGACGAGCGGCGCGACGCGCGGCGCAAGCTGGAGAGCCAGCGGCGTGGGCTCACCTTGCTGCTCAACCACGAGCTATCAGTGGCGTGGCGGACGTGGGCATCGACGGCGAGGGAACGCCGGGAGGCGCTCAATGTGGCGCGTCGTGTCGCGGCTCGATGGGTGCACCGCCGGCTGGCGTCTGGTCTTCTGACCTGGCTGGAGGCCGTGACAGAGCAAACCGAGACGTCGGCGGAGCTGCGGCGCGTGCTGCAGTCGTGGGTCCAGCGCGAGCTGTCGCTGGGCCTGCGGACGTGGGCGGCGCACGCGTCGTCGCGGATGGACGAGCGCGAGCGCGTCGAGGGCCCGATGCGTCGATGCATGGCGGCACTCATGAACCGGCAGCTGCACTCTGGCTGGCGCCAGTGGCGCTCGCTCGTCGACGCGGCCTCGCTGATGCGTCTGGCGGCGCAGCGGATGCTGTCGCAGCAGCTGCATCTGGGCTTCCACACGTGGTGCGCCTCGTTCGAGGCGGTGGCTGCGGCGCAGGAGCACCTGGAGGGTCCGCTGCGTCGGTGCGTTGCGGTGCTGATGAATCAGCAGCTTGCGTCTGGCTTCCGCAAGTGGCATTCGCTTCAGCAGATGGCGGCGGCGGCACGGTCGGTGGTTCGTCGTCTGATGAACCAGGGCCTGTCGCGCGGCTTCAACGCGCTGCAGGAGCATCGGATGGAGGCTCTGCGCGAGTTGGAGGGCCGTCGTCGTAGCCTGGGTCTGCTGCTGAACCGCGAGCTGTCGATGGCGTGGCGGGCGTGGGCATCGATGGCGGAGGAGCGTTCGGAGGCGCTGTCGGTGGCGCGTCGTGTGGCGACTCGATGGATGCACCGTCGCTTGTCGTTGGGTCTTCAGACGTGGCTGGATGCGGTGGATCGTGCTGAGAAGAAGGCAGACATGTTGCGCGTGCTGCAGTCGTGGGTGCAGCGCGAGCTGTCGGTGGCCCTTCGGACGTGGGCGGCGCACGCGTCCTCGCGGATGGACGAGCGCGAGCGTGTCGAGGGCTCGATGCACGTCTGCATCGCGGTGCTGATGAATTTTCACCTCGCGAACGCATGGCACTCGTGGGTTTCGCTGGCACAGTCGGCTGCTGCGTTGGCTGATGCCAAGGCCGTGGCAGTGCAGTGGCTGCGGCACAAGCTGGCGTCTGGCTTCCGCACGTGGGCAGAGCTGCTCGCCTCACGCGCCGAGAAAGCAGAGGACCTGCGGCGGCTTCTCCAGTCTTGGATGCAGCACGAGCTGTCGGTGGGTCTGCGGACGTGGGCGGCGCACGCTTCATCGCTGATTGATGATCGCGAGCGTGTCGAGGGTCCGATGCGTCGGTCCATAGCGGCACTCATGAACCGGCATCTCGCAGCCGCGTGGCAAACGTGGGCGTCGATGGCAGCGGAGCGGGCTGAAGCTCTTGCGGTCGTGAGGCACGTGACGGTGCAATGGCTGCTGCAACAGCTCGCTTCGGGCCTGCGCACGTGGTCCGCTTTCGCAGCAGCCCGTGCAGAGGCGATGACGGCACTGCGACGGATGATTGGCAGCCATGATCTGGCCAAGGCCTGGCGCACATGGGCTTCGATGGCCCAGGAGCGCTCAGAGGCTCTGTCAGTGGCGCGGCGCGCGTTGGCGCAGTGGCTGGGAATGCAGCTTGGCGCTGCTCTGCGCACGTGGCAGGGGGTGACGACAGCTCGTGCGGAGAAGAAGGCGGAGCTTCGCCGTGTGCTGCAGTCGTGGGTGCTTCATGAGCTGTCTCTTGGTCTGCGGACGTGGGCGGAGCATGCGACGTCCGTTGTCGAGGAGCGCGATCGTGTGCTGGCGCTGAAGCGTCGCTGCCTGGCGTCGCTGATGAATCGACAGCTGGCGATCGCATGGCAATCGTGGCTGTCGATGGCTGACGAGCGGACCTCCGCGATCTCAGTAGCACGGCACGTGGCCACGCAGTGGCTGAAGCAAAGGCTGGCTTCGGGCCTCCGCACGTGGGCAGAGCAAGTCGCAGCTCAGGCCGAGAAGAAGGCGGATCTGCGCCGGGTGCTGCAGTCGTGGGTGCAGCGCGAGCTGTCAATTGGGCTGCGGACATGGGAGGCGCACGTGTCTTCCGTCATTAAGGAGCGCGAGCGTGTCCTTGCGCTCATGCGTCGCTGCCTGGCGTCGCTGATGAATCGACAGCTGGCGATCGCGTGGCAATCGTGGCTGTTGATGGCTGACGAGCGGACCTCCGCGATCTCAGTAGCACGGCACGTGGCGACGCAGTGGCTGAAGCAAAGGCTGGCTTCGGGCCTCCGCACGTGGGCAGAGCATGTCGCAGCTCGGGCCTCCGCGATCTCAGTAGCGCGGCACGTGGCAATGCATTTGCTGAAGCAAAGGCTGGCTTTAGGCCTCCGAACGTGGGCACAGGCGGCAGCAGCCCGTGCAGAGGCGATGACGGCACTGCGACGGATGATTGGCAGCCATGATCTGGCCAAGGCCTGGCGCACGTGGGCTTCAAGGGCTCAGGAGCGCTCAGAGGCTCTGTCAGTGGCGCGGCGCGCGTTGGCGCAGTGGCTGGGAATGCAGCTTGGCGCTGCTCTGCGCACGTGGCAGGGGGTGACGACAGCTCGTGCGGAGAAGAAGGCGGAGGTGCGCCGTGTGCTGCAGTCGTGGGTGCTTCACGAGCTGTCTCTTGGTCTGCGGACGTGGGCGGATTACGTGGCCTCCCTTACTGAAGAGCGCTCGCGTATGCTCGAACCTGCACGTCGGTACGTGGCGGTGCTGATGAATCAGCAGCTTGCCTCTGGCTTTCGCAAGTGGCATTCGCTTCAGCAGACGGCGGCTGCGGCACGGTCGGTCCTGCATCGGCTGATGAACCAGGGCCTATCGCGCGGCTTCAACGCTCTGAGTGAGTGGCGGATGGAGGCTTTGCGCGAGCTGGAGGGCCGCCGTCGTGGTCTGAGTCTGCTGCTAAATCGCGAGCTGTCGATGGCGTGGCGGACGTGGGCATCGATGGCGGAAGAGCGGTCGGCGTCGATGGCAGTGGCACGTCGTGTGGCGACTCGATGGATGCATCGTCGTCTGTCGTTCGGCCTGCGGACGTGGGCGGCGCACGTGTCGTTGCGGATGGACGAGCGCGAGCGCGTCGAGGGCCCGATGCGTCGATGCATGGCGGCACTCATGAACCGGCAGCTGCACTCTGGCTGGCTCCAGTGGCGCTCGCTCGTCGACGCGGCCTCGCTGATGCGTCTGGCGGCGCAGCGGATGCTTTCGCAGCAGCTGTATGCGGGCTTCCACACGTGGTGCGCCTCGTTCGAGGCGGCGGCTGCGGCGCAGGAGCACCTGGAGGGTCCGCTGCGTCGGTGCGTTGCGGTGCTGATGAATCAGCAGCTTGCGTCTGGCTTCCGCAAGTGGCATTCGCTTCAGCAGATGGCGGCGGCGGCACGGTCGGTGGTTCGTCGTCTGATGAACCAGGGCCTGTCGCGCGGCTTCAACGCGCTGCAGGAGCATCGGATGGAGGCTCTGCGCGAGTTGGAGGGCCGTCGTCGTAGCCTGGGTCTGCTGCTGAACCGCGAGCTGTCGATGGCGTGGCGGGCGTGGGCATCGATGGCGGAGGAGCGTTCGGAGGCGCTGTCGGTGGCGCGTCGTGTGGCGACTCGATGGATGCACCGTCGCTTGTCGTTGGGTCTTCAGACGTGGCTGGATGCGGTGGATCGTGCTGAGAAGAAGGCAGACATGTTGCGCGTGCTGCAGTCGTGGGTGCAGCGCGAGCTGTCGGTGGCCCTTCGGACGTGGGCGGCGCACGCGTCCTCGCGGATGGACGAGCGCGAGCGTGTCGAGGGCTCGATGCACGTCTGCATCGCGGTGCTGATGAATTTTCACCTCGCGAACGCATGGCACTCGTGGGTTTCGCTGGCACAGTCGGCTGCTGCGTTGGCTGATGCCAAGGCCGTGGCAGTGCAGTGGCTGCGGCACAAGCTGGCGTCTGGCTTCCGCACGTGGGCAGAGCTGCTCGCCTCACGCGCCGAGAAAGCAGAGGACCTGCGGCGGCTTCTCCAGTCTTGGATGCAGCACGAGCTGTCGGTGGGTCTGCGGACGTGGGCGGCGCACGCTTCATCGCTGATTGATGATCGCGAGCGTGTCGAGGGTCCGATGCGTCGGTCCATAGCGGCACTCATGAACCGGCATCTCGCAGCCGCGTGGCAAACGTGGGCGTCGATGGCAGCGGAGCGGGCTGAAGCTCTTGCGGTCGTGAGGCACGTGACGGTGCAATGGCTGCTGCAACAGCTCGCTTCGGGCCTGCGCACGTGGTCCGCTTTCGCAGCAGCCCGTGCAGAGGCGATGACGGCACTGCGACGGATGATTGGCAGCCATGATCTGGCCAAGGCCTGGCGCACATGGGCTTCGATGGCCCAGGAGCGCTCAGAGGCTCTGTCAGTGGCGCGGCGCGCGTTGGCGCAGTGGCTGGGAATGCAGCTTGGCGCTGCTCTGCGCACGTGGCAGGGGGTGACGACAGCTCGTGCGGAGAAGAAGGCGGAGCTTCGCCGTGTGCTGCAGTCGTGGGTGCTTCATGAGCTGTCTCTTGGTCTGCGGACGTGGGCGGAGCATGCGACGTCCGTTGTCGAGGAGCGCGATCGTGTGCTGGCGCTGAAGCGTCGCTGCCTGGCGTCGCTGATGAATCGACAGCTGGCGATCGCATGGCAATCGTGGCTGTCGATGGCTGACGAGCGGACCTCCGCGATCTCAGTAGCACGGCACGTGGCCACGCAGTGGCTGAAGCAAAGGCTGGCTTCGGGCCTCCGCACGTGGGCAGAGCAAGTCGCAGCTCAGGCCGAGAAGAAGGCGGATCTGCGCCGGGTGCTGCAGTCGTGGGTGCAGCGCGAGCTGTCAATTGGGCTGCGGACATGGGAGGCGCACGTGTCTTCCGTCATTAAGGAGCGCGAGCGTGTCCTTGCGCTCATGCGTCGCTGCCTGGCGTCGCTGATGAATCGACAGCTGGCGATCGCGTGGCAATCGTGGCTGTTGATGGCTGACGAGCGGACCTCCGCGATCTCAGTAGCACGGCACGTGGCGACGCAGTGGCTGAAGCAAAGGCTGGCTTCGGGCCTCCGCACGTGGGCAGAGCATGTCGCAGCTCAGGCCGAGAAGAAGGCGGATCTGCGCCGGGTGCTGCAGTCGTGGGTGCAGCGCGAGCTGTCAATTGGGCTGCGGACATGGGAGGCGCACGTGTCTTCCGTCATTGAGGAGCGCGAGCGTGTCCTTGCGCTCATGCGTCGCTGCCTGGCGTCGCTGATGAATCGACAGCTGGCGATCGCGTGGCAATCGTGGCTGTCGATGGCTGACGAGCGGACCTCCGCGATCTCAGTAGCACGGCACGTGGCCACGCAGTGGCTGAAGCAAAGGCTGGCTTCGGGCCTCCGCACGTGGGCAGAGCATGTCGCAGCTCAGGCCGAGAAGAAGGCGGATCTGCGCCG
>Ga0209713_10000194_pt1 | contig 34004 bp, 29 predicted proteins | sample ArcOceMetagenome_3_FD_187444 | JGI IMG/M metagenome (GOLD analysis project Ga0209713, IMG submission 187444) | Marine eukaryotic phytoplankton communities from Arctic Ocean - Arctic Ocean- Svalbard ARC20M Metagenome (SPAdes) (version 2) | ecosystem: Environmental > Aquatic > Marine > Oceanic...
GATAGATCCAGGAATAAAAAAAAAAAAAAAACGGTTCAAACTAGTGTCATGAATTTCAGCATTTGTACAATCTGGAAGAGTACAAGAGTCCAATGTATTTTGCGTCTTTATGAAAACACTAACAACAATCATCAATGAGTGGATTTGTAATCCTGACAACATCACAGTCGCCAAATACACTTGAAACATTATTTTAGTAATATTATTGTGATTACCTTGCAGGACTTCTTTATGTTCCAACAGCATGTTGCCACAACAAGCAGGTACTTGGCACACTGCAATTAGGCTCTTGATACAAACAAATCTTGCATTGTGCAGATGGCCATCTTTTTTTTTCTGTGCAACCCTCGCATATTGAACAATCAAAGTTGAAACATCTCGTCATGCAAATCCAAGACTTTGTCTTGGTAGTACGAGTCGCAAATTTCGAATTACGTAGCACATCAAGACGAGGTACATGAAACAGGATTTAGAACTACACAGCAAAGTATTATTTTATAAAAGGGATACGAAGTTCGGGGTCTCATATCTCCAGCAATAAAATTCTTTATCTCAATTTCCATAGTCTCTTAGGATGAAATTTGCCTCATACTTTGTTGCGAGTCGTGCAAAGTAAATAACGAGAAGCAGGCGCTTGGCACGCTACAGCGGGGCACTTTGGTCTCTCGCCGTTGTGGTATCCATAGCATTCTCAAACTTGATATTACTTTTTTTGATATCGGTTCGCCTTGGCTCTTCGGCCATGCTTGTATGAATTCTTAAAATGAATTCTTAAACCCTAGGCTTCGTTACACAATGTGTCGATACAAAAGCTGTCCGATATATTAAGATTTGATTCTATTTATCAAACACAATACAAATCTGTCAATATTGAAAGGGTAAGTCTAACAACGCTTGGGAAACTACCGCCAAAGCATTATTTTATAAAAGGGATACGAAGTTCGGGGTCCCATATCTCCAGCAATAAAATTCTTTATCTCAATTTCCATAGTCTCTTAGGATGAAATTTACCTCACACTTTGTTGCGAGTCGTGCAAAGTAAATAACGAGAATCAGGCGCTTGGCACGCTACAGCGGGGCACTTTGGTCTCTCGCCGTTGTAGTATCCATAGCATTCTCAAAGTTGATATTACTTTTTTGGTATCGGTTCGCCTTGGCGCTTCGGCCATGCTTGTATGAATTCTTAAAACCTACGATTCGTTACACAATGTGTCGATACAAAAGCTTTCCGAAATATTAAGATTTGATTCTATTCATCAAACACAATACACATCTGTCAATATTGAAAGGGTAAGTCTAACAACGCTCGGGAAACTATCGCGTTCAGACTTGCAAACTGGAGCAATTCAAAATTTAGGGGTTCTTTATCAAAACAACCGCTTCGAAAAGATTTTGAGAAATGGAAAGTTGCATGTCGCTGCATTTGTTTTCGTACATTGCCTGCGTACCACTGGTTTCCTTTGTCGCAGGTATCTGGAGACGAAGAAGTTAAGGCTGCCACAGCTTTGCGAGCTGCTCGATCGCTTGCAGTAATTCTGGTGGCAACCTTTTCAAACCACCATACATTGTGTTCTCTACTGAAGAGAATCAGCAAAACGGAAGTGTCAACCCCAAGTCTCTTACGAAGCTTTTGTATAGATACTTCACTGCTTGCGAAAGAGTGTATACATTCTTCTCGATCCACCTCAGAAATAATAGATATGCTTGAATGGCAAACAACAAGAGAAATCTCGACTGTTTTGTCATGTTCAGACATTAGTCCGAGAAGCCACTGATATGCATTTCCTGCGTCCAAAGATAGCGTTCCGTGTAATAGATTCTGGTTCGACGGAGGTACTCCTTTTTCTATGTAAATCGAATGTTTGACTCTGTCCCACGTATCATCGTAGCGAACAGTCACTTGCATAGAGGTACCGCTCAGAAAGACCACCGCAATAGAGATGCTAGCTTGTTGGCTGCGAAAAGCATCACACAAGCTCACTTGACGCTTCCTTGCCATATTTTCCTTTGCTCTGCGCCGGTTTTCACGTCCTTGATAGTAATTTTGGTTTCCTTTTTGAAGAAAACCAATCTTTGGCACGCTGTTGAAGAAAACTTTTCCCAAAACGTTTAACGTCTCCAGAGTTGCAATGTCTTCAATTGAAAAGCAGATTATTTGTAGGGTCTTAGAGAATACTTGTTCAAAACAGTTACTGTTTGAAGTTCCTCAGTTTAAACTTGTACTGCTTTTACAACAAACCAAACAGGTATTCCAGTTCTTGCAAACCACATTAAAGACAATATCCAAAGCAAATTGCGACTATAACATCAATGTATTAAACGCAAATGTATTCTTTAAAACAAGCAAAGTGCCACCAAGTTTTTGTACCGAGAGTAAAAAAACACAGGTGCTTGGCACGCTGACTTGCCAACTTGATCCAAAAATGTTTGCGGGTAGTGTTAAAACTCGACAGATCACAAGTTCGATATATAAAAGATTCCACATTAAACTTCCTAGAGCTCGTAATAGCATAACTCCTATACCAAAAATATATTAGACGACAATAAAAAAAAACAGGCCTTGTGGCTGTGTCCTTGTGGGTTAAGCCATAATGATTATCTAGACAGTAGAAGATGCAAGAAACCTTGTTATTTATCAATGATAATTGTTTTGATTACTGTCGAGAATGGTGAAATAACGAGCAACATTTGCATGCCGTCATTTATGTTAATATGTGCAGTCATGCAGGTCCTGTAAATCAAGGTCAAAGTTACATCTGGTGATTATCCAGTATGTATCGAATGTACTCACTGTGTTGGCAAAGAAAACAAATTTTAGCCTACTCATTGCGCATATCAAGCATCTGTGGGCAGACAAGCTAACTTCAGTTTTTGAGCGGAAAGCGAGAGAGAGTGTGAAAGTGTACTAGTTTAGATATTTTAAGAGGATGGTCCCAAATCTTGAACTACATGAAATTGAGGGTCCAATGCGAACACAGGGGACATTCTGTTTGTTTATGGAGCTGCTTCCTTGGACATGTGAAATCCATGGGAATTTCTTCTAGCTGGGGATTCATCACACGTAATGACACTAGCTTGTCAGCAATCTCTCTTCCATGCAATCGCACACGACCAGAACAAATTAGATGCACGTTTAAAAGAGTGCATGAGTCAACAAAATGTGAGATTTGACAACTAGAGTAAAACTTGTAACATTATTTGTTGTCTATGGAATCCGAATTCACCCGCGTTGGGACAATTTTGCAATCAGAGCGCTTTTATTGGTCATCTACAGCAGCATTTGCATTGCAAAATGCATCAATCTACCTCTTCCACGTGGTGCTTGCATTGTACATATGTATCATTGCACTTTCATGCTGCCTTTCATGACCACTGCGGTCTGATAGAGGCTGTGGCAGATCCACTTCGTTGAAAAGACCGTAAACGTGCAGCCTGGCGCGACTCTGCCATTCCATGCGATGTCCAGGCATCAAAGGCAGCTCTTCAGCAGTGATCAACGGTGGCATGTGCGAGAATCTGCATGAGCTAAATGAGCTTTCATCAGCAGCATCAGCTGTAGTCACTGCGACTCGGTTGTCCTTCCTAGCTACAACTTTGTCATGCACAAAGTCTGTATCTAAGTGCACCAAGTAGGCTTTGGCCATCGCTTCTGCTGAAGATGACGCCACCAACAGATGCCCCAAGGCGAATTTAACGACTGCTTCTCAAGCAAGGCCCTGCCAGAACGTTGTTTTCAGAACCTCTGGTGACCACGGGGTGTCATTTTGTGCGCTTGCTTCTCCCAAGCAACGTGCCACCAAGTTTTTGTACCGAGAGTAAAAAAACACAGGTGCTTGGCACGCTGACTTGCCAACTGGATCCAAAAATGTTTGCGGGTAGTGTTAAATCTCGACAGATCACAAGTTCGATATATAAAAGATTCCACATTAAACTTCCTAGAGCTCGTAATAGCATAACTCCTATACCAAAAATATACCAGACGACAATAAAAAAAAAACAGGCCTCGTGGCTGTGTCCTTGTGGGTCAAGCCATAATGATTATCTAGACAGTAGAAGATGCAAGAAACCTTGTTATTTATCAATGATAATTGTTTGATTACTGTCGAGAATGGTGAAATAACGAGCAACATTTGCATGCCGTCATTTATGTTAATATGTGCAGTCATGCAGGTCCTGTAAATCAAGGTCAAAGTTACATCTGGTGATTATCCAGTATGTATCGAACGTACTCACTGTGTTGGCAAAGAAAACAAATTTTAGCCTACTCATTGCGCATATCAAGCATCTATGGGCAGACAAGCTAACTTCAGTTTTTGAGCGGAAAGCGAGAGAGAGTGTGAGAGTGTACTAGTTTAGATATTTTTGAGAATGGTCCCAAATCTTGAACTACATGAAATTGAGGGTCCAATGCGAACACAGGGGACATTCTGTTTGTTTATGGAGCTGCTTCCTTGGACATGTGAAACCCATGGGATCTTCTTTTAGCTGGGGATTCATCACACATAATGACACTAGCTTGTCAGCAATCTCTCTTCCGTGCAATCGCACACGACCAAACAAATTAGATGCACGTTTAAAAGAGTGCATGTGTCAACAACATGTGAGATTTGACAACTAGAGTAAAACTTGTAACATTATTTGTTGTCTATGGAATCCGAATTCACCCGCGTTGGGACAGTTTTGCAATCAAAGCGCTTTTTTTGGACATCTACAGCAACATTTGCACTGCAAAATGCATCAATCTACCTCTTCCATGTTGGTGCTTGCATGGTACATATGTATCATTGCACTTTCATGCTGCCTTTCATGATCACTGCGGTGCGATAGAGGCTGTGGCAGATCCACTTCGTTGAAAAGATCGTAAACGTGCAGCCTGCCGCGACTCTGCCATTCCATGCGATGTCCAGGCATCAGAGGCAGTTCTTCAACAGTGATCAACGGTGGCATGAACGAGAATCTGCATGAGCTAAATGAGCTTTCATCCGCAGCATCAGTTGTAGTCACTGCGACTCGGTTGTCCTTCCTAGCTACAACTTTGTCATGCACAAAGTCTGTGTCTAAGTGCACCAAGTAAGCTTTGGCCAGCGCTTCTGCTGAAGATGACGCCACCAACAGATACCCCAAGGCCCTTTTAACGACTGCTTCTCGAGCAAGGCCCTGCCAGAACGTTGTTTTCAGAACCTCTGGTGACCACGGGGTGTCATTTTGTGCGCTCGCTGCCTCCAAGCGCGCTAGGAACTCAAGGCAATGTTCATTAGCATGCTGCCTGTAGTCACTCCAGGGCTGTTTTACAGTCATGGCAAGTGTCCCTGCTACTTACAACCTTATCTTGAAAATTCTCGAGCCGAGATTCTTGCAGCAAGAAAGAGACGAACAAATATGCATTTCTATAACCCTTCTTAAACACCATGGCAGCAATACTTTGTATTTTTTGTGGTCCATTTCTCGTCCTTGCTGAATTAACTCAAACGCATCTGTTTCCTTTGAGTCTTCAAGAAAAAAACATGCAAAATTCATAGGTTTCGCTAGGATGCACAAGGAACAAAGTGCAAACTTTTGTTTGTCTAATTTGGAAAAATGAAACTGACAAGCAAACCACCCTACTTATTTTGGGAGCACACCTGTCAGGACAAGTTTACTATTGGGAACAAATAGTTTTGCAAGACCAGTCCAACTTAATTGCTTTTCTGCCAGTGACTGGTGCACTACTCGAGCTGCTACCATGTTCTTACTAGTACAGAACAGCAAAACTGCCTTATTGACGATTAGAATGGGTGTCTCTTCCACGACTCTATACCATGTCATCAGAATCCATTTTTCCAAGCTCGAGTGACTTTTGTTATTTGGTGCAAAATCTTCAAGAAAACTTTTTAAAGAATTTGTAAATAAATGTTCGAAGAGTCACAGGCTTCAATTTCTCATTCATTAATTGCTCTAGGATCTAGGTGCAAGAAGTGTCAGTACGGAATTGAGTTAGATCAGTTACTCTCAGTAAGGTGAACTCTACCCACTTTGGTTGGGAATTATAGTAAAGTGTAAAGAGTAAAACAGGATGTTGCTCAATTTAAAAGTTGACCGTGGCATCTAATAACTTGGATCCGAGCACAGACTTCAATGTAGAATATTGTAGATCTCTCGGCAAACTTTTTCCTGTGAATTGACATCAGCATTTGCTAATCATGTTCAAGCAAACATCGAATTTCAAGGTTCAGAAATATCTAAAACGGACGATCGCTGACTCAAGGTGGCTGACGTCATTTGAATACCAGGACCTCCCAGAATCATCCGTGGCAGAATGAGATCAAGCTGGGCGCCTTCTGGGGGAAGTCGGAACACGCTGACAGCAGCAACACCTTCAATCCTTGTTTGAATGCATTGCATACAGGGCCTGTACAGGTTGCCAACTCCATGTGCACGAATGAATTCCAGACAGGATGGGTTGAAGTGGTACTCTTGACTAGTTGGCAGTGTTCCGATTTGATTCGGAATATGCAAGACGTTTATGGAATTCGCATGATGCCAATGTACGAGATCTCCTCGAGGAGTTAATGGCCTCGGAGGAATCTGAGGATAGCCACAGCGAATGTTGCACTCGTTTGAATGCGAGTAGAAGCGTGCACAATTCGAGCAACAAGTGTTCCATGCTTCGTCTCGTGGACGCGAACAACCAGGTGTCTTGCATCTGATGTAATGCTCGCTTTGCGTATCAGACTCCGAGCTTTCTCCAGCGGCATCTTGGTAGATTTCACCGTGCATTTGTTCCCGCACCGCATCTTGTGGCTCTTGCTTATATGATTCCATCACTCCTTCTGCCATTCCGAAGAAACTGGATTCACACATGATCGACGACTCGGGGAATTTTCGTGCTTGCATGGCAGCGACATACTTGTCGTAACACCATGGCGAGTCGTCAAGGAAAAACTGTACCATGAAATGAATCAGAGGGCAGATGCTTGACACGCTGCAACGGGTCACTTGGTCATAATGATGCTGCGGATTTTAGTATCCTTTACTCTTTGTATACATGTAATCTAAGTTCTTACATGGTTGAACAAATGTGAATGATCATAAATTTTTATAGCACATTTAAAGATATTTTAAGAGTATGGTCCCAAATCTTGAACCACATCAGGCTGAGGGTCCAATGCGAACACAGGGGACCTTCTGTTTGCTCATGGAACTGCTTCCTTGGACATGTGAAACCCATGGGATCTTCTTCTAGCTGGGGGATTCACCACACATAATGACACTAGCTTGTCAGCAATCTCTCTTCCATGCCATCGCACGCGACCAGTTAATTAGATGCACGTATAAAAGAGTGCATGTGTCAACAAAATGTGAGATTTGACAACTAGAGTAAAACTTGTAACATTATTTGTTGTCTATGGGGTCCGAATTCACCCGTGTTGGGACAGTTTTTTGTTCCTCAGAGCGCATTGCAATCCTGGAAAGCTGCACCTATTTAACTTATCAAGTGTCATTGCACTTGACAAAACAAAAAACAGCGCAAATGCTGTCATGAATAGAAGACCAAGCGTTGTCAGCCTTTCGCAATATGTATTTCCAACCTTGTGTTGTTTGTGTTATTGATTTGCGGTTTGTTGCTATCAGTACTAAGCATTTATCTGAAAACAGCAACTCATCAAAGCAAGATTGCCATAGCTCTACAAACCACGACACGACAAGACTGCAAAAAAACTACTTTTTTCTAGGTAACATCGATGCAAAGGCTTTTTAAATCAATTTTATATTCAATGCTTGAAACAACAGATCTCAGCAAATCTCTTCATTTTTTTCTGGTAATACTGCAACTCGACGTAGCGGAAGGACATAACTGTCGTGGAAAGCCCAGAGCTTAGTCTTGCCGTTTTTCAGGGATCTTCTTGCAGCCATGTTGAAAAAAGCCACTTCTACTTGCTGGAGCTTTTGTATGAATGCTGCAAATCCTCCCAAGGCATAACCGCTTGCTTGACGGCCTTGTGCGTCTCGAACATCAAAGGCAGCTTTGACGTCCCCCAGAGATGTTGGAATCATTTCTCCAACGTTGCACAAGACTCCTACTAAGGAGACACGACATGGTGCTTCTTGCTCGAACAAGCTTTGAAATTCCTGCATCGCTAATGGCGGTGCTGGAGTCAGCAATCGAAGCCTTACAGAAGCATCTACGAAAACCCGAAGCACCGTGCCTTTCATCTTGCCATCATCTATGGTGTCTACTTCCAGCCATTGCGTAAGGTGAGTTTCTTTAGTGGTTCGCGTGCTGAAGCGATGGATCTCCACAAACTTCGAGCCTGGACGATGCATCACTTGGCTCCACTGGTTCTTGAACTCCGCAGCCTTGTGTCTCCATAAATGTACGTTTACAGGTGCTGTTTCATCAATGGCACGAATGTCTTGAAGGGCAACTTTCTCCGCTGCATTTTTGCGCTTCACGTTGTACGTAGAGATTTCCATTTCTCGAGGTTCACACACCTTTTGGATCAGCAGCACAAGCTTTTCGTTCAAATGCATGCCCTTTTGTCTAGCATGAACGGTGCGGACAGACACGACCTCAGAAGGTTCGTTTGCATTCACATCGAAAGATTGACTGGAAGATATTGCCAAATCGAACAAATCCTCTTCGTGGTGTGGCTGATCTTTCAATTTTTGCGTTTTGGCTTGCTGTGCAAAGGCTCGAGTTACTTGCTTCGATTGCTGTTGTAGCAAAAGATGCGCAGTAGTTCCCGTCTGTTGAGATTGCCACTGTTGATTCTGAGTTTCACTGCTTAACAAGCTAGTTGCTTGTAATCTCTGTCTTTGTATAAGCCGTTGTAGCAACTGTGCTCGAACAGAATCTGCCATCCTGTTTTTTTTCACAGTGCCGTTGTTTGTGTGCCTTTGTGGCTCACTGCTTAACAAGCTAGTTGCTTGTAATCGTTTCCGCTGCATCAGCTGTTGTAGCAACCGAGCTCGAACAGAATCTTCCAATCTGTTTTTTTTGACAATGCAGTTGCCATCACCTTGTCCTCTCGGTGTCTGCGATGTTTGTGGGGCGTGCCATGTCTGAAATCCACTTGCACCGGGTTCGGCTGGTCGTTCACCTGAGGTTGCAGTTTTGCCCGAATGATGTTTTTGTTGAGGCTCTACGTATTTGTTCACTCCTTGAGTGCTGTCGATTTCGTCGTCACCAAACTCTTCAATGTTATCCTCAACGGATGCTGCCAGCTCCTTTCTTTCATTCTCCTTTTCCTGAATAACCTCTATACCTTCAGTTGACATGCGTGCCTCAAAGCAGGTACTTGGTACGCTACATTCAGGATCTTGATAAATGGAAGGTATGACGATGCGGTAAACATTGTCATGCCATGAAGGTCTGCAGTGATGTGTTCCTTTGTCTCTGAAATCTTCAACACATGCCTATTCAAAAGAACTGTCCAAGTGTTCAACAAATAATTAAAACAATATTAAGACATCGAACAATTGTGCAATGCCATGAACGGATTCTTGACACATTACATGGATCTGCCACTGTTGTTTCCATCACTCTTTGAAATTGAAAATAGTCAATATGTTTGTGCAATTCCTATCAACCATAATTGATTTGGATATACATGAATCCTCAAGACACTACAGAAGCGTTACAACTGCTTACAATGCATAACAACAGCGAGCAGGTGCTTGGCACACTACATTACGTCAAGTTTTCGATCTGCTGATGCGGTTTTCACCTGTCGTCGAAGCTGCAAATCTCTCATATGTTTCGTATTTTTTTCAAACAAGCATACCTCTGCTCTATATGACAGTCATATCTCTCACACACAGCAGCTTCATTATGTCAAATCAGCGGTGGTCGTTGTCGATTCGATGCCACGATGCCATTCGCTCCTCGAAAATGCAATTCTCGAATACGTCTTGTATACTTCCGAACAAGCATACCTGATGTGAGTGTTACACATGCTTCATCAAATGTTCATGCCTCATTTGGTACATGTGTTTATACATATAGAAATTATTTGTTTGGTATTGTTTCATGTGAATCATTTTTTTTTAATTTTCCCAGACGGCCTCAAACAAAAAAAAACAAATAGCCTGAATATCAAGTTTAACGCATGTATATTCTTTCATGTTTGGTCTAAACACAGACAACAACATCAGATGCGATCTGTCCTGGCGAACTAGCAGGTTTGCACCTTGGACAAATCGTCACTGGCTTCCAATCCTGCGGGGCGCCAGACTGCCCCACAGCCCTTAACAAAAATCTGTTAAAACAAAAATAGGTTGGTTATTACAAATTATTTATTTTCACGTATGAAGTAACGAATTACACTTTTTTTCGGATGAATTCCCTTGACACCACTTAAAAAAGTGAAAAAAAAAAACACCTTATACATCAAATCATAGGACTTCCTAGATGTTTTCAGATGCTTTGCAGTGCATGTGCCATTTGTAAACTATTTTGAATCTTACTGGGTACCAATGAATGATATATTCTCTTCGGATTCCAACTCCTTTCGAAACCCTTCATAGCATACTAGACAAAAATTAACGAACACAATGATAAATAGGCATTTTCCCCGAACTACTTTTCTATAATCTCCCGAGAACAAAGATGGGAACCTAGAAATTGCTTTAATAATTCTAGTGCTCACATCTCATCTGTCTTTGGTTGGCATCATTGTCTCTCGGCTCTCGCTTGCATATTGCCGACGCACCAAGATGCATCATGGAAGCCGAGCTGGCTCGTCGAACGTCGCACTGTGACATTAGCGGCGTCGCAAGATATATTTGCTGCTGTTTGCAAGAGACTTGACCTGACGCATGTTTGCCAAACAATGATGCTACTTTGGGCAAACTCGGTCTTACCTGCAACGTCGTCAGCCGCTACGCTGAAATTTTTCTTTGTCTGAAGACTTTCTGACCCTGCGATCACAGGACCCAAGTCTGCAGGGACTCGGCCTTGCCCATAAATATCAGAACCAAAGTTCACGAGCGTTCAATCGGTTTTGATCGCTGCCTTGTGCCATCATCCCTACCCAAGTATCCTTCCCAAGTTACATTTTTAGAAATGTTTATGGTTCCCCGTGTCCTTATAAGGCCCTTCCTTGCAAAATTGTTCTTTTTTATGCTTCCCTTTGGATCGTCAATGATTCTTTGGTCTGTATTGAGTAGCTTGGCATCACCTTTGTGTATAATCCTGGAGAAAATGCAGTCATAATGTTAAGCCAAAAAAATAAGTAACCAATGTTTTTTTGAAGCACTTGTCGGTGATTCCGCTGCGTAAGGTTAATTGGGAAAGAAACAGGCTTTCAAAAGCTGGAATCTTGCGCAGTAGAATTATCAGGCAGCCCACGAAGGAAGAGTTCGACGGAAGGGATTGCAAACAAAAAAACCTTTTAGAAAAAAAAAACGACAGCATTTATCTGTCACCTGATAAAGTTTGATGCCACCACTGCTCCAGTTGCGTCGGGTACTCGCTCTGGCCATAATCATTGTGACCAAAGCAATGCAACTTCTTTGATTCATCAACCCTTCCACTAGGATCGAGGGAGCACAGTCGTACATCATCTTGCTGAAACCACTGAAGTCGTGCTTTTCATAATGAGAACAGGCTTTCAAAAGCTGGATCTTTGCGCAGTAGAATTATCAGGCAGCCCACGAAGGAAGAGTTCCACGGAAGGGATTGCAAACAAAAAAACCTTTTAGAAAAAAAAAATCGACAGCATTTATCTGTCACCTGATCAGTTGGATGCCACCACTGCTGCTTACACTGCTGAATCTTTGTCTACAAATTTGTATGCGACTTCAGCGATACCCAGTCTCATCTGTGTTCTCTGCACCGCCTTGCACGGAGAAGCCTTCGTAGCGAAACGTGCCAGTGATAAAAGTCAGCGAGGAGGCTGGCGTCTATCAGTGGCTTGGCAACACCTTTGCGCCGCATCTCCCTCGCACAATCTTCATGGAGCATCTGGTCGCTTGCCTCATCAATGCTGATCAGGTATTCTTCCACTTTTGTTTTGCTGAAGATTTTGGTGATAAGACGCTGCTTCAAGAGGTTGAGCCTGACATGGCAGCTGGTGTCATCTGTCACACGTGTTGTGAGACGCCCTGAGTTGGGTGGCATGTCATCCGCATGTGCAGGCTGAGCACTGAAACTAATATGTTTCTCTGTCTCGGCTACAGACGGGAGCTCAGTGCTTTTGTCAGCTTACCTGTCTTCTGCGATACCACCAAGCTCATTGAACTGCGTTCCATGACATCAGCCTTACGCTCAACACGAGATCCCCCTTGTGATTTCATCAGTCTGGCTCGGTTGCTCGGTTTCTTCGTTCAATGACCGTCTGGAGGAACTGCAATGCAGATGTCTGTTCATCCAAATTGCCGGGTTTTTTATTACTGTGGAGAAGCAGTATGAGGAAAAACTTCATGAGGTTAAGGAGGAAAAATATACATGGGAAGGCCGCTGGTTCCCGTAGCATTTAAGAGAAACATTGTGAGGGAAGGCCTCCGGGTCCCTATTTCATTGTTGAGGAGGAAAAATATGTGGGAAGGCCACCGGGTCCCGTGCCACTATGAAAGAAATCCTCCGGGTCCAATAATGTTGAAGACTAGAAATATGAGGGAAAGCTTCTGTGTTTATATAATTGAAGAGAATCCGTATGAAGGAAAGTTTCCAAGTCCCTTACTGTTGGGTAAAGAAAAGCTCCATCAACAAAATAGGCAAAAGAATCCCTGTAGTATAAGCAAGCCCCATGCATCCTTGATATGAGTAGCATATTCTTGTGTAAAACAATGCGGCCTGAATGAGGCTGTGCAGCTCTTCTTCAACCTGACACTGGGTCTTCAGAACTTTTGTTTCGCAGATTTCTCGCATTTGAACCCACTCCATGGCTGACATGTTTTTAAATAAACTCAACTAGCAAGAAACAGGTGCTTGGCACGCTGATAAAAGTCTCTTGATATGTCTTTTGCTTGGATAGAGCAGGATCGTTTGCTTATTTCGGGGAATTCGACTAACACGATTAAGGTACTTTGCACGTTGATAAACTCCTCATTATCTGCTAGCTGCTTTGATTGCGCAGGATCCTTTTTTGTTTACTTTGCATGAAGATTGTTCGATACGCATCGCGACGCGTTATGCGCGCACACGCACATGCCGAGACCCACGGGCTGGGTCCAGCGAAAATCGCCAAGGCGCAAAACGCACGCGATGCGCTGCAAACCAAAGCAAGGATGAAATGCTTGAACAAGCATCATCTGAGTATTTTCAAAGGACATAGGAAATATGCTCGCATAAATGTCTCTTTCAAGGAGCACGTGAATCATGTCATGCCGTCAGACTAAAAAACCGCGCAGAATGATTCACGATCTATTCGAATTCCCTTAAAAAAACAAAAGCGATAAAAAGCTCTCGATCTGCTAGCTGGTGTGATTGCGCAAGATTCTGGCACATCTCCAACTGCCATCTCGAGGTTCGTGAATCATGTCATGCCGTCAGATTGAAGAACCGCGCAGAATGAATCATGTCATGGTCTGTTATTCAGTGTGTGTTGTTCACCTAAAATATATTTTCTGCAAACTTGAAACTTTGAAACGTGATGCTGCAACTTTGTCGTGCTGAGGTCAAACAGAATCCAGGGGGGGTCCAGGAAACATAAACTTTCGTGATCATCAGGATCTTCAAGTAAGGCTGGCAAACATAAAAACTCTTTGCAATAACTCATCCAAAAGCTCCAAAAGATCCAAAAGCTAATCCCATCCAAGAACTCCAAAAGCTCCAAAAACATAAAAATCTCATGCAAAAGCTCCACAAGCTATTCCCATCCAAAAGCACCAAAATCTCCAAAAACATAAAAGAGCACTGATTCTTTGACGCTGTTTTGCAAACTTGAACACTTGTTGACACTGTGTTTTGTGATTTTGATAATCCTCAAGTAATTGACTGGCAAAACTAATTTTCATATCTTGGATGGCTTGTAAGCTCCAAAATCTAAACCCAAGAAGACTTGACTGATATAAGCGTTTTTTTTTGCCAGGATCTGCGGGCATCCTTTACAGCATGCACTAACATTTCGTGCGAACACAGATGTGGTAGCATTTCATGCAAAAATGGATGTTGTAGCTGGTGCATAAGAAGTGAGAACATGCGCAAGACCAAATGGTAACTGAGATAGCTGAGCTGAAGGAACAAAGGAAGAAGATCAAGAAACTTGCAAAACAGCAGCCTGCTTCTTCTGCATCATCTGAAACACGAAGGCGCCCAGTGGTCAATTTCCAGGATGGTGGTGACTCTGTCCTAGAAGACTTTCGTGCGTGCATTGCCTATGTTATGAACCCCGCATCTCTTACATTTGCAGATGGGTACGCTTCTTTTTACCCAATGACTTTAAGTGTTCTCAAAAGTTTATCTTAAAGGCTTTCAGAGGTTTCACTGCTTTGCCCTCGCTTAAGCTCATTGCCAACTCTTGGAATCTATGGCTTCAGGCACCCTCATGACCAGAAATGGCTATAGGTTAATCATTATTTTGTCGTTTTCTCATACAGCTTTCAGAAAAACCAAATGAGCCTGAGATTCAAGCTCGATAATTTGCATTCTTCCATGATTGGTCGAAACTCAGACAACAACATCAAATGCGAATCTGTCCTGGCGAAGTGGCAGGTATGCACTTTGGATAATTCGTCAGTGGCTCTTCAATCCTGCAGGGCGCCAGACTGCCCCACAGTCCTTAAGAAAAGTTTAAAACAGATTAGTTCGGTTATTACAATTTATCTAAGTTCAAATGAAGGATGACTTTCTATAAAAAACTTTGTAGTAACGATTTACAAACATTCCGGATGATTCACTTGGACCCCGCAGCCTTTTTTATTTAAAGACTTAAAAAAACTATACAACAAAGATTTCTTAATAATATCATGTGTAATCGAGTGTATGATAATGTTTAAAAATAACCATTTGAACCTATGTTTGTGCTTCCGCTGCGCAAGTTTATTTAGGAAGGAAACACGCGTTCGAAAGCTGAAACCTTGCGCAGTGGATTTATCAGGCAGCCCACGAAGGAAGAGTTCCAGGGAAGGTATCCCAAACAAAAAAACCCGTTACAAAAAAAAACGACAGCATTTATCTGTCACCCCTTAAAGTTGGATGCCACCACTCAACTCCATGGCAGCATTGGTATACTGATGAGTTCTGCTTGAATCAACCAAGTTGGATGGCCTAAGATGCGTGTGGTAGATCTGTTCCAGGTGTAAATGGTCTGATCATCATCGCCAACTACGCACAAGCTTCTGTCTGGCTCATCGCGCAAAGGTGCCCTCCAAACTTCACAACCTTCTGCAAATCTCAGAGCAGCAGCAAACAGCCTTGCAGCGCGACTGTCCAGCTGCTATTCTCATCCTCAAATCTCAAGCCTTCTGGCCAGGCATTTCTTGAGGTACACTGTTGCACTCTCCGTCGACAATTGCGATTCAAACCACTGCAAAGCATGGGTGCTCCACTCTTGTAAGATTTCCAACGATTCGCGCATTCCCCGTTTCGGCGTCTGCAAGCAAATGATCTTTCAAGACTTGCACATTGCTTAACACAACCATGCAGCAACATCTCCAAATTCCTCGGTACATCACAATGTCCATATTCATTGTGATCAAAGCAATGCAACTTGCTAGAACCAAGGGGCTGATGCAAGCAGCTGGCCATCAGCTGAAAAGCAGCAGCTGTGAACCCAAGACTCATGGCCTGTTAGAGTCTGTCCACTGCAATGCCACCAGGGACACTGAATTAATGCAGGCCGTCTCCCCGTCCATGGCCACCGGCGTTTCCACTTACGTGCTTGTTGTCGAACTGCAGGATCAATGCGCAACTTCTCAGAAGTTCATCTCAAGGGCTTTCAGGGGTTTTACTGCTTTGCCCTCGCTTAAGCTCATTGCCAACTCTTGGAATCTATGGCTTCAGGCACCCTCATGACCAGAACTGGCTATAGGTGAATCATTATTTTGTCGTTTTCTCTACAGCTTTTAGCAAAAACCAAATTAGCCTGAAATTCAAGCTTGATAATTTGTATTCTTTCATGATTGGTCGAAACTTAGACAACAACATCAAATGCGAATCTGTCCTGGCGAAGTTGCAGGTATGCACTTTGGACAATTCGTCGATGGCTTTTCAATCCTGCAGGGCGCCAGACTGCCCCACAGTCCTTAACAAAAATGGTTTAAAACAGATTAGTTTGGTTATTACAATTTATCTAAGGTCAAATGCAGGATGACTTCGTATAAAAAACTTTGTAGTAACGTTTTACAAACATTCCGGATGATTCACTTGGACCCCGCATCCTTTCATTTAAAGAATTAAAAAAACTATACAACAAAGCTTTCTTAAGTGTAATCAAGTGCATTGATAATGTTTGAAAATAACCATTTGAACATATGTCGGTGCTTCCGCTGCGCAAGGTTATTTAGGAAGGAAACACGCGTTCAAAGCTGAAACCTTGCGCAGTGGAATTATCAGGCAGCCCACGAAGGAAGAGTTCCAGGGAAGGTATCCCAAACAAAAATACCCGTTAGAAAAAAAAACGACAGCATTTATCTGTCACCCCTTAAAGTTGGATGCCACCACTGCTGCCAACACTTGTGAATATTTGTCCACACATTTGTATGCGACTTCAGCATTACTTGACGTTTTGTAAACGCCAATCAGTGCAAAGTGTTAGCACCTTTCAAAGCTGCAGCAACTCCATGGCAGCATTCGTATACTGATGAGTTCTGCTTGAATCAACCAAGTTGGATGGCCTTTCGAACATTGGTGCTGGCAACTTTGGGTCTTTCGATTCCGTGGAGCTGTTGCTCACAAAATCTGCCAGTTGATAGCATCCAAATAGAGACTGTTCCCGAGCGCATCAAAGGTGTACTCCAGAACTTCACGGCCTTCTGCACATCTCAGAGCAGTAGCAAACAGCCTTGCAGCGCGACCGTTTGCCACAGGCTTGTTGTAGGACACGGTGAGAGCAAGGGCAAGGTTGCCAGCCCTTTTTCTCTTGTCCACATTACTGCACGACTAAGACAAGCATTCTCAGCATCGACAACTCGTGGCAAGGCTTTCAAAACATGGCTCTGCGATCCACCTCGATCACTTGAGAGATCACGACAAAACCGATCAGCTGCCCCTGCCAATGTGCGAGCCTCAACCACATTTGTAGCGTGTGCAAGAATGCCTAGGTTGGATCCCAAAACAACCGGATTCGTTAAAATACCCTCATCAATGCTTCAGAGCAGTCTGGCCTGCCACACCATGCTGGCACTGTTCAAGTCTCACAAAGCCTTGCAAGCAAAAAAGCTCATGAACATTTGATCAGCCCTTGGTGCCAGATCGAAAAAAACATCATCGTTGCTTGTTTGTCATTGTTGCTGCTTTTGTTTCTTCTTGCTGCATCACTTCTCCGTCTTCAGCTGACGTATCAACACTAAAGCAGGTACTTGGCACACTGCAATCAGGCTCTTGATAATCCAAAGCTGGGAATGCGCAGTCGAGGTAGATGCTTGATCATGTCCGCGTTTAATTGTTTTGTTGTGAGGTTTTTGTTTATCGTTCAAACAACGAGATTAACTTAATGAATCGAGCATCCAAACGACTAGCGACACACAAGACTAGCATATTTATTGCGCATTGGAGTCTTTTCGACAAACATTGACCAACATGACTTCGTTGCTTGTTTGTCATTGTTGCTGCTTTTGTTTCTTCTTGCTGCGTCACTTTTTTTTTCTTCAGCTGACTTATCGACACCAAAGCAGGTACTTGGCACACTGCAATCAGGCTCTTCATAATCCAAAGCTGGGAATGCGCAGTTGAGGTAAATGCTTGATCATGTCTGTGTTCAATTGTTTTGTTGTGAGGTTTTTGTTTATCGTTCAAACAACGAGATTAACTTAATGAACCGAGCATCCACACGACTAGAGACACACAAGACCAGCATTTCCATTGCGCGTTTGAGTATTTCCGACAAACATTGACCAACATGATCGAACTATGCAAATAATTAGATTATTATTTGTTTGATCTATAAATTATTATCGTTTCGATAATGTCAAAATGAAACAATCTGACTGAACGACGTACTGTCTTTGTTATTTGGTTTTACATGATAATCAAAAAGTGCAAGATCAAAGGCTCTCAGCATGTTCTTTTGTTCGCTGGAGCTTCTTGAACTTTCTTTAAACAAATATGCAGATAATAGGTGCACAAAGAAATTTTATTCTTTGGCCATAATGCGGCAGAATCATTGTATGTCGACACACTACTCAAATATCAAATCAGATGTCGTTGCACCTGAGACAACAAGACACACAGCAACAGACAACCAAGGTTAAAATATCTCATCCAAATTGTATTTCGTTATGACACAGAAGATATAATCATATATGAAAAATCTTTGTTTGCTACAGATGTAACATAAATGCACATGACAACTCACATGATTGTTGTTGACTTGAAAGCAGGTTCGATACGCTCCTGGCTCATGAAATGATCATGTAAGGAATCTGTTGCTAGTACGAAATTAGCAGATCGTTATTCAGACACTTGTCGCTGTCTTTGCAGCCAGTAATTAAGTCATGATGCCCTAAGTCGAATATATTATGGAACAACTTGGGGCAACATGTAGCTGTACACGCAAGAAAAAAAGGCAATAAGGTGAATTAAACGGGCTTCGTATGAGCTGTTAAACATCTCTGATGTGCAAAGTCTCGGAACCATCTGTGACATAGAATATGTTTGTTGTATGTCATGATGCGAGTAAACAGTGAAAACTCACTGCCTGCGCTTTTGATTTCGTGTTGCGAAGGATTGCTTCTGGCATTGCAAATGCAGCTTCCCAGTTCAACCATTGATTTCATTCAGAGTGGCTGAAATAATTGTCGTAGTCCGAACTATCGTCGCTTTGGTTACTATGAAGCCACCGAGGCATGCTAGCACATAGGTGAAAGTTTTGTGAATTCCTGCCATGGCAGCAATGATCTTCAAAGGCAAGTGTGTGATCACAAAACATTTGAGCCTCCAAGATCTGTGATTGGCATATCAAGGTGTACGACCACAAATTATCGTACCAATCCGCCTCAGGATGAACATGCGACCAGTCCACCATCATGAATTGAGGATGCAATTCATAAGCGCTTGCCAGATAAAAGATTATATGATTGTCGTTAGTTGTCTCATAAGGTAGATGCTTCATCATGTCTGCGATCAATTGTTCCTCTGTGAGGTGTTTGCGTTCGAACAACCAAATTGGCTTGATGAGTCGAGCATCCACACGACCGGAGCCACACAAGCCTACCATTTCCATTGCGCCTGCGAGTCCCCGGAGCAGCCAATGAGTTTCAGTTTTAGAGAAATTCAATTCCGAGATGCAAATTTCACTTCTGCAAGGATACACAATGAGGGGCAGGCTCTGCAGTGTCAGATCAATGGCAGGCGGTAAAGGATCGCAGGACAATTCAATTCCTCTGATATGATGAGCTGTAGCTCTAATTTTCCAGTGGCCTGGTCCAAAGCCTTTGCTCCAACGAATTCCACAGAATTGTGACACAGCCACTCCACTGTTGGAACGCTCTCGCTGCTCCCACTTCATGCGCAGACCACGGTTTCTGTATTTCTGGATTCGGTAGAGCAGTCGCTCTGGTTGAGAAACACATGGATGAATGTTGCAGCTATGTGAAAGGCGTTGCAACACGCACAGTAAACAAGCTGGAGTCAGCCACAGACGATATAATCTTTGTCCATTTAATATCGAACATTCGATGGCACATTGGCACACGTGCAAATCGAAGGATTCCACGGCATCCCAAGGTGATGCTACCATCAACGTGTTGACCTTGTAACAACTCTTAGAGCAACAGAGTATCCATGATCCTTTCGGGCCGGAGTATTTAGGTGCAAACCAAACATCCATGTCGCTTGAAGGACCAAATCCAAAGACCCGATCGACAATCCATCCTCCTGCCACAAGGAATGACGGAGCTTGGAAGTTGCCGCTTATTGGATAATACTCGTCCAGCCTGGTTCTGACATGATCTGCCTGGAGCGACTGATTGCTGTTCTTCAATTTGCAAAAGCCGACAGCGTGTTCAATCTCCAAGCATGCAAGCCCAAGTCGTTTTTTAAAGAATTGATCTTCGAATAGGTGTTTTGACATTGGATAGCAAATTTGGGGAAATGTATCCACAGGATACAACGCAGTGACTCTGCCCTGAGTGTACCATAAACGCAACAACATGGTGACTCTTTCTTCCAAGTGGTTTGGCACTTGTGAGACTTCATTATGGGTATGGCGCATGGAGTCTGCCAAACAAACTTGGTCTGCCTGCGAAGTGTTGCTCTCCGAATTAGTACATGGCAACAATTGGCCTTTCTTCAGTAGGCGATGGTACAAAACAGCTTTGAAATGAAGCGGAGTTCCTTTCTTCGCTGGAGTTTTGCATTGAAGATCCAGCCTTGCCATTTGAACAGCTTTTACCCAAGCAGACATGTTTCTGGAGCGATTTCCACGCTTGATGGCCATTGGAAAAAAACAGGTGCTTGGCACGCTGATGAAACAGGTGCTTGACACACTGACAATAGTATTCAGCTTTGATACGAAATGCCCTGCGTTTATATGCTCCAGTGATTTTGTTTGCTTACTCAACTGTAACGAATGTCAGCATCTTGAAAATAATGTTCCTGAATATAATGTTCCTGACGTATAAGCGAATCTAAAGATTATAATATATCATGTGTATGTATATCGAATTGTTTATAAGACAAACCAACTTGTTTCTGCATTCGCCTTACAACAAAAGAAACTTAGAATTGTTAATAGCAGCACAAAAACGATATGTCTATAATAATAATAAACATACCTTATTGACAAGATAAACAAATTTCAAAAAATGCATGGACAAAATAAAACGTCAATAGATTAAACTAAGTATTTAAGGTAAAGGTTATCCGAAGATCAGGTAATCGAGCTCTCCTTTCTCTCTCAAACATCTCTAGAGTAAAAAAAAATGGTGAACTGACATTAGCTAGATAGGAAGAACTTCTCATCAACACAAATTGCTCAATTCCAAGCTAAGCCAATCATAATTTTTACGTACCTCAGCAAGATCGTAACAAATATCTGTAAGAGCTGAGTACTGAGAAATGGTGCCAGAGTGCAGTGAACAAATTACCTCAAGAACTTCTCACACACTCTGTGAGATCGCAGACTGATCCTGAAAGTCCCCAGTTCAGTTAGTCCTCGTTAAAATCCTCCACTTATCTACAAAGAGTAATCCAAGATCGTCAAGTAGGTGCTTGGCACACTGCAATCAGGGTCTTGATAAACCAAAGCTTGGAATGCGCAGTCGAGCAGTTGTTGGTTTAATGCATGTTGAGTAAACAAATACGAAGCATCGAAGTCATGCACATCCAAAACTTTGTCTTGGTATTTTGAGTTGTATTATTTGGGTTTACAACACATTGGTGAGAATTGTACAAAAACCAAACATAACACTGATTGGTTTATTCACTGTGGACTCAACGGACATAGATTAATCACTGACTGGGTTTGTTTGTTCTTGCCACATCCGCAAAGCCTGGTGCATGCCACATGGGCTCAGACTGAAGCAATCGCTACAATAAGGAATCAAAAAGATCGGGTTTAAAGGAACAACATTCAGTCGACGCTCGCTTCCATCCGTATAGGGTTTCTGCCAGTATCATTGTATGGGCAACAAAGTCTGCAATGCCACGAAGGCGCATCTCCACAGTATCCACAAAAGAGGGCAGGGCCCCTGCTTCCTTGAGAGTGACATGGCAGATTTTCCCAACAAAAGACGCATCTCATCCAATCTGCGTTGAAATTGTTGCGGTCTTCCAGTGTGGAGAGTGGTTGGTACATAGGTAGCCTCCGTCCTTCATACACTATTTGTACTTGTGCTGTAGCATATTCTGCTCCCAATTTTTCCTTAGCTGCCATTGTAAGATCGGTAACAGTGAAGGACCTACCATCCAGTCCATGGGTTCGTATTTGAACTTGCATTTCCTGCCCATCAAACTTCAGCAAAGTGACTTCATTCCTTCTGAGCTCCTGCAATGTAAGAACCAGGCACGGAACTGCCATGGTCCCTTGGCGTTCAGCTTTCATGGCTAACCTAGTAAACTACGGAGAGCTGAATTTACGTATTCCAATTAAAAATAAATACATTTTTGGAAACATTCAATCTAGCGTCACATAAAAAAAAACATATCATATAAAAAACAACGTCGCGAGACGAAAACAAACACTATATCAGCAAGTTTTGTTGGTACTTAAACAATATGATTTACTGCAACATCTCTGATAGCTCTGCGGGGACGGAGCCGGCACTTGGTGCACGACAAAACTGCGATCAACGAGCAATTAGAAAAAACGTTTGACATGGTTCCTAGGAACCAAGAGTTTAGGCAATCGGAAACACTGCTACAAGTATAATAAAATGGATTGCCCAAGTGCCCAAGTACACACAAACACACACCAAAATATAAACTTAAAAACATACAACCAAAGCCCAACAAGTTTGCTTATGCCACAGCAGATACTGGATGAGGATGCCCTTCTCACAACGACTGAAAACGTTGAGCCAAAAAAAAAGAAACAGTTGCACCAATGATTATCAATTTATCTTCTTGCCAAACTGGATTCTGCAAATGGTTCAATATTAAAATGTTTGTTTGAGATCTTTTTAGCTCGCGTGATGATGCCAGTCTCAACTCAATAATCATAATCAGGAACAAGCGGAAAATGTGAGACTGGATATACAGGGATAAACTCAGGAAGCAAATCAGGCACCACCACTGTGTATTCCAAAACCTGCAGCGTCCTATCAATCAGCACCCAGATCCAGCCCAAAGCTTGAAGGATGAAAGCAATGCTCCTAGTTGTGACAGAATAATTTCCTTCAGCGGTAGTGCAGTTGAAGGCCATCCAGTGTACATGCTCAACGGCATAGCGGGCCGCATATACAAGTATGTAAAAAGGATAGCATATTGCTGCCAGCAGCATAAATTGGTTCTCCATTGCAGGCAAACAAGGTAAGTCAGTCTACAATGGTAGGCTCGAGACGAAACAGATGAAAAGGGGATCAAGCTACCAAGTGTATTAAAGCCAAGCCATGATATGAGACAAAGCTAAGCCTGTAGTGCAGTTAAACAGAACCAGAAGGGCCACAGGAACCAGAATCAACTGGGCACCGATGACGGTTGAATGACAATGAGTATGTTTTTCTTTGTGTTCCCCAGTTTCCTAGGATTGAATTCACCTCGGATGTTGTTGCAAACAATTTAATGAAAAAAAAAACAGGGAGCAGGCGCTTTGTACACGATTGCACTTGTAAAGATGTGGCTGAAAACTGAATCAATCTGGTTCATCATTTTTGCTTGGCTGCATCGTGCTGTCATCTGTGAATCCTTTGCATAGCAACTATATGTACAAGGGCAGACAGAGTTAAACAAATACTCACAACTACGCCTTCTTGCATCCTTTTGATTAGAACAAGATTGAATTTGCACAATATCAACGTCGTCGTTTGAGAGGTCGGTAGCCAGGACTTTCAGATTTGTTCTTCGCACAATCAATCCTGCCATCTGCGGTATTTCCAATCCTTCAATTTGCTTATGTACTGTTACATTATGATCTGGAATAGATTAATTTGACAATCAAGAAACTTGACAGTACAGTACAAAAACCAAAAAAAAATGAAAGCAATATTGTGGTGGACCACACAATGCTTGATTGTGTAATCTTTTTTATAGAATAATTGAAAAGACATGGGAGCTGATGCTGATGTGAAAGGTGGTCATTGTAAATACGATTTCCTGGACATTGGCCCAAGCCAGATTTTTCCTGTATAGAGCTTGTATTTCTTCGAAGAATACAGAATTCACCAATTCCAAAAGTCTGCTAGAATGAAACAATCGACTTACCAATGGTTCACAGCTTGTAAAGTTTTCAATAAAGCTATGAAACAGAAATGCGTCTTTCTTGCTTAGTGGCAGATTTAACTGTCCTGCTCAAAAATAGTCTGAAAATGCAAGAACAGGCAGTCGTTGGTTTTTTTCTCCCTAAGTGAAACGCAAAACTTCATTGATCCATATGTCAGTTGCGCAGATGGCAACGGAGCGGCGTGAAACTAGCACAACAATCTTGCAGCGAAACTGCAAGTCATTGCCATGTTTGTCTTAAAGAGGGCAGCTTCAAAGCATATCACCATGGGGAACCATTAGCAGATAACATGCGTTACTTTAGTGTAACTGATGATGCTGGGCTCCAATCCGAGCCTCTCTCTGATTGCGCTGACAGCAATACCACAAACATATCTAAACCTTAAGATAACACTTTATAAAGATGATGTCAGTTGCAGTGGCGATTTGCCCTTACCATCGCTTGCCACATATAAAACAGTGCCATCCATGCCAATAACTATCGCAGCAAGTCCCTGGAAAAAGGACCTGGAAAGGCAAAAAATTGCCACTAGGGTTCCAGCTTTGTCTTGAATTGTGGTCTTCTTTGATGCAGAACACCACTTGTCCCAATTTCCTGCGAGCTAGCTCTTGTTGGAAAATCTGGGCGACCTGCATCGGTGGGTTTTTGTAGGCTCCACATCCAAATGCTGAAAGGAGCAAAAAATCGCATTGGGCCAATTTCGCTGCCAAGAGGATGCTCCGGATTGCATTTCGCATATGCTCGACTGTCTTGGGATCTCTGTAGCGCTTGCTTTCATCTAGCTCGGGCTCTCTCACAGCAGCGCATGAAATCACAGTGATGTTTACTGCGGGTGTCAAGAAAGGGTAGCCATCTTCCTCACGCCCGCGGAGCAAAGTGACCGCTTCGGTGACCAACGTTTCATGGTTTAAAGGGTAATGCGGGCACCAACCGCTTTGTCTTCTGGTTTCCAGGCAGATGTCAGTTCGGCGATACAAGTTTTCTTCCTGGGCACCAGCGCCTCTTGCTACTCCTCCCCCTGCTGTTCTGTCACAGGCCATGTTCAACACTGCTACGCATTGCCCTTGCCGTCCGAGTGTCCAAGCCAAGTGCAGTATGTCCTGGTTGGAGACGCTAACGTGCCAAGCCCCCTCCTTGTCACTGCGGAAATTATCTGGTAAGCAGTTCACTTTGAAAGATGACATGGGTGCAGAAGTAGCACGCTGGTGGTAAGGACCCTTCACAAAACGCTCGGTCTGAATCCAGATTTCCCGCCGACATGCTCGCAGTCCGGCTTTATTTGCTGAAGCAGTGCCAGCCCCCATGTCGTGAAATTTCGCAAGCCATGTCCCGCACGACTCCGATCCTGCCTCGTCACCAAGCCTCATGCTCTCATCACTCACAGTTCCGATATCTGGACTGAAAAGAAAGTAGCAGGTGCTTGGCACGCTGCTTTGAAATCTCTTGATCCAATTGCTGTGATTTTTTCGAAACGTAGCAAATTGTACCAAGTTCAGGAATCCTGTAAAATTATGAAGCCATGGTTCAAAACATCACAGGCACTTCGAGTGTAAAATGAACATCTCTGCTTGATCCAGTTGCGATGACATGGGATTCGATTGATCTTTCTAAAGGTTACCATGCAAGCAAAAATACCGATTTCCTAAGTTTGAGGTACAGAGCGAGCTAAGTATGTGTTTGACTTGAATTGCGAGAGGTCACTATAATTTTATTTCATTCTGGATTCACGTTGCAGCAAGCTATGACTCTGCCAAAAAAAGTATGGGGGCCATTGTGTGGCAAATTCTGAGTTGCTATTGTGTATTTGTGCTTGACAAGTGGTTGTGGACATGGGAACTGAATCCAAAAAAGGCCGACAGCATGTTACTTTTTGCATCGTCATCGGTGAAACTGGAGGTTTCTAGGCAGAGCGTCAATTGTTTCTCACATTTGACCTATGGATCATGCTGGGTAAATGCTTGCTTCTACTCAAATAATAATAATAAAGGGTTTACCCTTTTCACCAGTTTTGTAGTACTCTGATGTTCGACATGCTTCTATCTTTTCCATGTCGTTCAACATTCCAGGAAGACAGAGACCAGGTGTTTGACAAGTCACAACTAAGATCTGAACAGGTTGCTGTCGACAACTAAAACTCTATACGATAAGAAAATTTTTGAACGACTGCATTTCTATAGAATATTGACAGTTTGATATCGCAAGCTTTACACACGAAGGTATTGAGGCAATCCTTCAAAAGGATCACTTGCTACCTGTCCTCTTAGCTCGTGTAAACTGTGTGTTGTATCTACGCAACAGATTTGGAATCTTTCAAATCTTGTGTGTACTCTATGCAGTAGAGCTATCAAAAATTGATCCAATAAAGTCCAATTAGCTCGAAGTCGAATCAGCGGAGCGTGAACCCAACGTGTAGCTTTTGACATCATCTGCGAGCATCTCGGTTTCAAACACTCAGCCACCGACAGCAAAGGACATTGTACCTTGACATTCACACTGACGCATTCCATGTAGTTGTGGTCAATTTCTGCTATCAACGCATGGATCAAGGCCTGCAAGGCTGGCGCATCTGCACTCTCTAGTGTTATTTCTAAGGTGGTGACACTTTGCAGGGATTGACAAATGCCGTTGAAAATATGTTGCCAGAATGCAAAATAACAAATGAGACGTCGTTCGAGCCCGAAGACCCTGTATTCTGGCAAGCTGCAAATAAGCAATCTGACCGTAGAGAATGGTTCACAATTCACAGCTGTTTTGCGGACCAACCGATGATTCACCAAACGCCGACCTAATGGCCAATTTATTAATTGGTAGTGAGCACAGTAAAGGATGGCATGAATATGTAGTGAAAGAGTCTTTACGGAAGACAGATGCCCCCGGCAGAAGCATTGGGCTACAAACTCGCTGTGCTCCGGCCCAAAGTTGACGAGCGTGTGTGTCTTGAGAGCATCCAATATTTTCCAACGCGTCATATCATTCTTGAAACAAGTTGCAGAAGTTAGCTGCAGCGGCCTCAGGTCCATTACTGACAAGCATGTCAAGATTCCATGAAAAATGATTTCAGGAAGCAGCGCTGGTGACGATACGTGACATCGCCAACGATTTGAGGGTGCCAGCGACAACAATGGCGCCATGAACAGATAACAACCGGCTGAAGATACTTACATGAAACTTGGAGTGCTTTTATGTCAAAACAAGCAGGTATTCGAACTTGTTGCAAACCACACTAAAGACAATCTTTAACAGCCAATTGCGACAATAACAACAATGTATCAATCGCAAATGTATTCTTTAAAAAACAAGAAACGAACCACAAAATTCCTGTACCAAAGTAAAAAACACAGTTGCTTGGCACGCTGACTCGCTGACTTGATCCAAAAAAATGTTTGCGGGTAGTGTTAAAACTCGACAAAAGACATGTGCGATAGGTAAAAGATTCCACATAAAACTTCCTAGAGCCTATAATAGCGTCTGCTTCTATACCATAACTATGCCAGGCGACAAGAAAAAAAAAATAGGCTTCTCGGCCTTGCCTTGTTAAATCATTAATCACTAGTATTTAGGCAAGCTTTCTTACTCTTAGATTGTTTGCTGCAACCAAGCTTCAGCCAGTCTTTCCACCAAACTTTCTTTGCCTCAAATAAACCGTGTGCCTTGCCCATAAGCAATACCATCTCGCACTGCCCTTGTTGCTCACGGCTTTCCAGATCCATGAACATATCCAGTACGGTCTCAACATCTTTCCCGACGTTCCTGGCACGCGTAAAATGTTACAGAGCAAAATGGACATCATATACACTATTGGTTTTGTTTTGATTTACGACCTCTTGAAAAATATCAATCGATATAAAGTTTCCATTCCTCTTCCGTTGGCAGGTACAAGCAGGTTAGTTGTCCATGATCATTCAATTTCTGTTGCACCTCTAACACTGCCGCGAAAAGCGTGAGATCGTCATCAAATGTTGCACCTTCACACTTTGCTTTGACCAACGTTCGCTGTCTGCCGGATGATGCAGTCAAAGACATCAATTTATAGTCCACAAATATTGTTATGTGTCACAGGCAGGAGCTTGGCACGCTGCTGGTACGGCTCGAACCAAAAGCACCACATATGTGTGCAAACACTCTCGTGAGAAATGACCTGATTTCAGAATCACAAAGATTACATTTCTAGGTCTGCATCTTCGTTCACTTATCGGTATTATGAAAAAGGTTACAGGCGAAAAAAGAGAACGGTTGAGCTTTATAAACAATGATATATTACTAATCTTGAATAGTGTCGGGAATTGCAACACTTATATTACACTATAAAAATGCGTGCATTGATGATTGTAGCTTGCATCTACAGTCTGTGACCATGGAGAATTGTGTGTCAGTAAATATAGGCGATACACGCATGCTCATAATTTTCACGATGACATATTTACGAAGTTACGATGTATAAACAAAAACAAGCCTTTATTATAAGTTTTATTGGATAGAATACTCACATAAATATAAAGTGACAACATCAATACCAATGTATTTGTATTTCGAGGACGCACAAATCTCCAAGATGATCGTGTCCAGCGAATTGTTGTCTTACAACACTGAACACATTGTTCCATGATCGCTTACAGATATCCAGCAAGTCTCCATCATCTCGCAGCAAATACCCAGAACGTTCTGTGTCCGTGATTCCAAGCTGGGTCACTTTGATGTGCACAGCACGCGTGCCACGAAACCAATGACACTCAGTCAACAGTCCAGAGAGCCATTGACCTACAGCTACGTTGCTGTTAACAAAAAAAACATCCGTGAAATTTGTGTGGATGTCGTGCAAATGATCTGTCGGGATGGTCAGTTTGGTGAGGCCTCTCGGAACGAGCCACAGATTCTCTACGCAAACAGGCAACAGAGACACGTAATTGCTACCCTGTCTACTGGTCCAATTATGCAGAACTTGGTGTGAAAAGCGTTCTCCGGACATCACACGGATCTCCGTGTGACGCGTTTCACTCCATTCATCAAAAGTCGGAACAACCTCAATCGTGAAATTAGCAGCCCGCATGCTGGTGCGATAACAGTTTTGCAGAAATAGAGTAACATCGCACCGTGGAGTCATTCCACATTCCAGGAAAATGCCAAGCATCAAACCAGGAAAGTCAAAGTCCAATAGCCCAAGAGACGAACATAGTCCAAGATATTCTAACCACATCTGTATGCCTGGTTCAGCTGAAGCTAAACCAAAAATTTCAGTCGTTACCTCCATTCCATATTGTTCCACTTCGTCATATAAAATACCCAAGTGCTGGCGCAGGATAAATAAATGATCATCCACAATTTCTCGGTGTTCTGTACGAATAAAAGGAAAGTGCCCAGACGGGCCATCTGCGTCTGTCCACTGCATTCCTTCCAACCATTGCAGAAAATCAACTGCAATAGGTGCTCTGCCCGGACTCATTGCAGATGGCAAAACAATTCGTGTGTCGCTATTTTAGCTGAGAAGTGTACGTGGCAGGTGCTTGGCACGCTGCAATGATGCAAACAGTGGAACAGAACAATATACGATTAAAATGCTTCGAAGGCGATTCTACGTCATCTTGAGCCGAACCTGCAAAATTATATAAAAAAAACTACTAGGCACCAACAATTTAACTAAGCATCTGCTTAAAGGTAAACAGAGCACCAGTATAAAAGAGTCAAAAACATTTCACATAAATCTAATATTCGAAAGATATAAAATTATTTAATGTAAAGAGATCTTGACAGTGTGTGGAAGTTTAAAGACAGGGTCTCGCAGAAACTGTAGTCTTTGTTGCACTCAGTGAACGAATAAAGGAACTAAAAGCTTGACTAAGCACAGTCCCTTTGAGTTCATTCCCACGCTGCATTTTTGTTTACCTGCCAAGGAAGCCAAACATAATCGGATGTAAGAGCACGTGTCACAATTGTTGATCACAGAAGCCAGGCACTCTGAATTACCAAGGACAGCCACTAAATAATCAAGGCTTGCTGCATGTTGCAAATCAAGAAACTAGCACAGGACGAGATTGAACTACCTGTCCAAGAATGGCTACATTGAGGCTGAAACCAGGTGCTTGAAATGCTTGCCCACGCAAACATTTATCTCGAACAAATTCATGCCTGATTTACTTCAAAATCTCTTTTTTGTTTTCGAAGTCCGAAACTTGACAACTTGTTTTTCGCTTTCTCAGGGTGTCAAGCAGAGAACCTGTGATGTCAATCTGCTGATAACAACTTGTGGCGTGACGTGCAAGCTTCGCATGCGTTTGATGAGCCATATAGACAGATTACTAGATGACAACATTTCCCAACAAACAAAAACAAAACAAATTTGTTTTAATTTCCAAACCTAGAATATAATGAGATGGTTTCAATTTGCTTTCGTGTTCCATATTCATGAAGATTCCTAGTCAACGCATGCGGGAATAACAACTTGCGGCTAATTCCACAGCGAAGCTTTGTACCTGTGTGCATCGTGATGTGAAATATTTGGTTTCATGACAATTTAAGCAAGCCTGCATTCTGTGTGTGTGTCATTCGTATATCTACTACCAAAATGATGCCAAACATAGAGATACTGTTATAATACACTGATTCTGCAATAATGATATTCGGAGTTCTGACTACACGGGAAACGAATGTGAAAATGCCCAAGACGGGCAACTGTAAATGTGAAGCTGCTGCTGAGCGCTCATGCGACACAGAGATCCTGGGCACAAATATTGCTGTTCGAATATGGAATGCCTCTCACTCTCACTCTGTTTGTGCTGTGAAGCCGTTCCCGGTCCAACAAAACTTTCTCAGACTCAACCTTGTTTATGTAAAACAAACGCAACGTGAAAAGCAAGCAACATCCAGCTTTGGCAAGCAAATGATCAAAGCTGAAAGGGAGCCTGGTCAGTTTGCATCCTGACGCCCGAAAGGCTGAAACGCACTGAGACTCAGGCCTTCGTAATTCATTTTGGCATCAAAACCTGGCAGCATGATGCAAAGATATTTTGTAAATGGATGGCTATTTTCATGAGCTCGACAAATGTATCAACTACTTCAAATTAATTTAAACCGAACTAAAGTTTGGATCGGCACCTCGTAGGCTGCCTGTATTTGGCAGAATCTGGCCGTAGAAGCCTCGCATGGCACGACAACTTGGATTTGGCAATCACGACATCGCAAAAAAAAAGAGTTGCGTGTGCGAATAAAAACATGAGAAGATGATGCAATAGGCTGACATTAGTTCTCGGTAATGCTGAAGCGAGGAACAGCGGCACTGTTTCGACATTTGTCTGGATGATACTTGAGAGCGGCCTTGGCTGAGATCAACATCCCATGGTTTCATGATAAGACTTGCTCGTAGGTCAAAGAACCTCGAAATCAACCAGCCCTGACATAATAAAGTAAAAAAATAACGATAGATTTCTCTGGCGAAAGACTATGCGATATGCTCTGCGAATATCTTCAGAAGATATGGGTTCAGCAGAGCCCTCCAAATCGAGCACGCGAATTGCTTCTGAGCGTGTTCCCTTGGCTTTCATTGGGCTTTCTGCTAAGACAAATCCAAACCATGACAAGCTTTTGTTACGATAATTCAATCTTTCCATTTGTTGGTTTGTTTACTAAGAGAATTTTAAACTGTGACAAGCTTTCGTCATGAGCATTCAATCATTTCCAAAAACAATGTATTATATTATGTGTCGCCTTGCACTAGGGGAAAAACCACCATAATAAGAATTTTACTGAAGTCACAGACTTGCAACTTAAATGGAATAACAAAATAAACTTAAAATACGATATTGGTGATAAATGTTATCCGAGGCTCGAGATTAAGAGGCCTCGTAATGAGATCCAGTGGTCGAAGAGTGCTTGCTGCTTCCCAGCAAGCGCACCATTGCTCGTTGCATGCCATTCGCATCCAAATATTTTGACATCGAATGTGCATATTCAAGTCGCCACCGACAATAAGAAGACGACTGGACCTGGATAAAGCAGCTTCAACCCAGCGCATCGTGGTGTGGTACACCTTAAGAACCGTCTTCCAAGGGGAACCAATCGAATTCCGTTGTCTCTTTAGGACGAAGAGAGACGTCCGCTTTCCTCCACCAGATTGCGTTTGTCGGACTCCGGCAGCTGATTCCACGTATTTGTGAGGTCCAAAGCCAACGACGTAATCGTAATCGTAGAGGGAACTAAGTTCTTCGCAAAGCTCAAAGCACACTTGGAGGCAGAAGACATCAGCTCTCTGCATCGCTTGTTCCCATGCCCACGTTTCACCTGACGCCAGCCCATTTGCACAGAAATACAGGTAAGACGGTGACATGGAACTCACGGCCATATCCAAGGCTCGCGGCCAATAAGCCATTCCGTGGATGTGTTCACGGCAAAGGTTTTGAAACACTCGAACACATCGTTCTTGCCCATTTGGCAATCGTCGAGTCTCTGGGCTCCATCTGACATGATTCGGCAGTGAATCCTGCAGCCAAGTTTGCAAAGACATTTTTTGAAGAGGAACTGTAGCTGCAAGTTCCTCTGAAAAATCCTCCGCCTTGTTGGTCTTCTGCGATGCAATCCACATCTTGTAATAAGCATCATCACAAGCCTTCCGAACTTCCCGTTCTGACAGATTAAGAAATTGCAGATGTACATCAAACTCTTCATTTTCGCCGTACGCTGTCATCGAACTTCGTAATCTATCCAAAGTCGAAGTTTTTTTCTCTGCAGTCCTGCTTGGTTCACCTGTAGGAGCTCTGCGTCTAGTGTCATAATCACTGAACTGGATCACATGAAGGTCGCGAACCTGGCGAGAAACCATATTGCATAGCCGTTGAGGCAGCAAATGGAATCTCTGGAAATTGTTTGTTTTCAATGGCCAGCTTAGCACTACATCCGTGAAAGTGCAGCCCTGCGCGGTGGCCGAAGAATACAGCACCAGTTGCACATTCTCGAGAGCTTTATAGATACATTTGTCTAAAAAAGGCTCAAGTGCCCCGAAGCATTTCGACACTGCTTCTAACTGTGCTTTGTAGGCAGCTACAACAGCCACCGTGAACTTTGCATTTTCCTGCACACTGGGGGTCGTAGTAGCGAGCATTGAATGTGCAGAGCTGTTATGTTCGTCCAAGCTTCCAAGCTCACGGCATGCTACAAGAGCTTGAAGTGCAGATGCCATCGCAGCTCCCATGTCATAACAACTGCTTCCGAGCTGCCCAGTTGGCTGATTTAGTAGATATTCAGGAAAGCATCCAAGGACACGGACGCGGTCAGCTCGCTGGCTTGATTCACTTTTGGCTCTTAGGTGTGGGTTGATCAAGGTCAGTGGTCTGCCTATTAGCTTTGTCAACGCATTATAAAAATTGGTAGATTTTAGACCAAGTCTCTGAGAAGCTCCCGAATGGTTCAGCTGTACCATGTTTTCCTTTTTTATTAATTCCCACTGGTGTTCTGTCTCCTCATTCTCCTGGATCATACTCAACCTGTGGAATAGGTACTCGAACAAAGAAGACGCGCACCATTGATCCTGTAACCAAGCCATGTCATTTCTGCTCTGCCCCCACGGACTCGTCATACTCGGAGGGCTGTCTTGCAAATGATCCCCGATAAGACTTAACCTGCAATGATGGTCATACAATTCTGGATTGAGCAAAACACCTTCCACAAAGTTACCTAGCTGAGCCAAAGAACCTTCGTCGATGGCCACGTGTTCGAACCGCTTTGTAAGTTCGAATTTCTCGGACGCTCCAGGACGTGCAATAGCACCAAGGGTACTGATTATTGTTGTGCATCTCTCAATCACCAGATCTCGCATTTTTGTATGCGCATCTTCCGCCTGTTCTCTAGCTTCTATGATTTTAGCGTGGTTTTTGCGCATTTCTTTCTGATCTTCGGGAGGCAAATTGCCTTTCTCCACATTCAATCTTCGGTCTTGGAGATTTGCCACGTGGTTGGTCATTCTGGTTTCTGCACTATCATCACGACTTTCAGCTTCAGGGAATGTCAGATGGCCGTCCAAGGTGTGAGCTTTCTCCAAAGTTGAAAGATGACTGTAAC